>Ga0265292_1000473_pt1 | contig 57142 bp, 43 predicted proteins | sample Munlanlewell296A_FD_189080 | JGI IMG/M metagenome (GOLD analysis project Ga0265292, IMG submission 189080) | Leachate microbial communities from a municipal landfill in Southern Ontario, Canada - Leachate well 296A | ecosystem: Engineered > Solid waste > Landfill > Unclassified | place: Canada... | reverse complement strand
AACTCTTTTCATAGTACTGAGTTTTTAAAGGTTAAAACTTAATTCGGGGAGCTGTCACTCCCTACTCAGTACTATTTTACTAAATTTGTTGGAAACTATCCCACGAATGTGGGATTTAGTTCAACAATCGCGCAAAGACCAGGCCGGCGCTTAAAATTGCTCCCCGTGGCAGGCGCGTATAAGGAACATGGATCAAAGAACAAAGAAAAAGTGTAAATTTATATGCGCCTGCCACGGGTAGCAAAAACCCGGCCCAGGCCTTTGCGCGCGAGCGTTACAGGGCATTTAGAGAATTTGATTAATAAATGTTATTCAACTAGATATCAAAACCTTCAGATGAAAATACTACTTTTAATATCAATAGCTTTGTTGCTTTCATCATTAGGTTCATCCCAGTCTTGCATTCCTTATGGTATTGAGTTTTCTACTCAGGGTCAAATCGATAGTTTCCAGGTAAATTACCCTAATTGCACAGAAATTGAGGGAAATCTTTGGATAATTGGAAATGAAATTACAAATCTGAATGGATTAAATGTATTAACTTCTATTGGGGGAGAACTTTATCTTAATAATAGCGATGCTCTTACCAGCCTTATCGGGTTGGATAATGTGACTTCAATCGGGAGGCTGATCATTTATTCAAATAATTTACTCACTAATTTGGAAGGGCTGGGAAATGTTATTACTATTGAATATCAATTATTTATAACCACTAACATTTCCCTTACCAGTTTATCAGGATTGAATAATTTGACTACTATTGGACAATTCCTTGAAATTATTTACAACGATTCTCTGACCAATCTGGCAGGACTCGGAAATCTAACTTCTATCGGAACTTACGTTTGGATTGCAAATAATCCAGCCCTATCTAATATATCGGATCTGGGGAATTTGAATTCAATAGGGGGTTATCTTACAATTTTTTCAAACGCAGGATTGACCACTTTAGATGGATTGGATAACTTGACTTCAATAGGGGGTGATAATTATGAAGGCGACCTTGCCATTTATGATAACACTGTATTGACAAGCATAGCAGGATTGGACAATCTTGACGCAGGTGCAATCAGAAACTTAGCGATATATAATAATCCTTCTTTAACTATCTGTGATGCCCAAAGTGTATGCAATTACCTTTCAAACCCTAATGGAATAGTTCAGATATACGCCAATAACACAGGTTGTAATAACCTACATGAAGTGGCAAATGATTGTGGCATTACTATTCCTTGTCTGCCCTTTGGTAATTATTATTTCACAACGCAAGCGGAAATTGATAGTTTTCAGTCATTCTATCCTAACTGTATTAATTTGCAAGGTAGTGTATACATTGAAGGAGGGGGTGATATTGCAAACCTGTTTGGATTATCGGTAGTGACTTCCATTGGAAATAATATAGAGATCCGACTTAATGATTCATTAACAAGTCTGAATGGGCTGGATAATTTAACTTCATTAGGTGGAAAATTGATTATTCGCTACAACGATGCTCTAACCGATATAAAAGGAGTGGGCAATATAGATGCTGGCTCAATAACTGACCTTTGGATTCATAATAATGCTTCTTTATCCTCTTGTGAGGTTCAAAGCGTTTGTGATTACCTGGCAAGTCCGAATAGCACTGCTATTATCCAATTTAATGCAGCAGGATGCAATACCAAGTTGGAAATATTAGCCGCTTGCCAGGTAGGTCTGAACGAAAATACCAATACAGAAAGCGACATCATTATTTACCCCAACCCTGGATCAAACCAAATAACCATTGAAACATTAATAATACCAACAAAAAGTCAGATATTAATGTTCAACTCTCAAGGTCAGGCAATTATCCAAAGATGGATAACGGGGCCAAGGACAATAATTGATATTAGTGATTTAACACGAGGAATTTATTATATGAAACTGACTAGTGATAGTACCGTTAAAATATTTAGAATAATAAAGAACTGATTGCTAAATTTCAGTATGGTACAATGTTATTAAAACGCCCTGTAATCGAGTAGGCTGCCCCGTCAGCATCGCCGACGGGGAGAGCCTCTCACACCACCGTGCGTACGGGTCACGTACACGGCGGTTCGTTAAGCATAGCCCAGCCGCTCTTTACACCAGATGAGCTTGTTCTCTTTAAAATAAGGCTGGTAAACTCAAGGTTTAAACCTCCTGATTGAATCAAGAACGACTTAATGTTCAGTCCTTCGCTACTTTTGTGAGCCATCCGGCTATCTATGCCGGCTCGTTTCGGTAACTACTATGACCTCTGCTGACTTCCCGGTGTATCGTTACCGACACACATGGATCTCCCCCGGTAAGAGCATTTTCCTTCCTCCGATTCCTGCGACATCTACATAACTACCCTTTTTATGTTCTTTGGGCGTTGTAAAGCTGTGGTTACTTACCCGGATAATTATGCCTCATATGCCGTTCCTGTTCGTCAGTACCGGATTTTGCAGTCTCGCTTCCTTCAGTGTATGGGTCACCCCAAGCCACCTTGCGACTTGCTAATACTTCAAGGCGCTACACCTGTGTATAAGGGACTTGCACCCTCTGGAAAATATATACCACACTTGTCGTTGGCTCTTGAAATTTTATTTGTATTTTTAAACTTTTTCAACAGCGTCCAACAAGTGTGCGCAGCATGCTCATGCAGGGCACACACAAGGCATATAGTTAATTGGCGGGTGAGCAGTTTTCAAATCTTTTGTACTTTTATGCAAAGTAAGTTGTAACCAGATAGGAAAGTACCTTAAAACGCGAACTAACCATATGCCAACCGTCGTGCGCTATTTCAATTACAAAATGGGGAATTATGACAAGAATTGAAGAAATCTTGCAGGAAAAAATAAAACCGAAAGAAAAGCAGATAATTTTAGTCGAGTCTTTAGTCTCGAAAGAGATTTCAATGGAAGATTTTATTATGTTTTTTGAATCTGCTTCTGATATTGATAAAGGCACTTGCGCAGACGTCATGAAGCACGTTTCAGATCAAAAGCCCGAACTACTCAAGCCTTATATTGATATCCTCGTGAAATATATAAATTACAAAGCCCCAAGAGTCAAATGGGGCGTGCCGGAAGCGATTGGCAATCTCGCAAAAGATGACGCTGAAAAAACAGCGACCGCCATCCCCTATCTGCTCAAAAATACTACTGATGATAAAATCAATACCGCGGTAATAAAATGGTGCGCGGCTTTTGCCCTTACGGAAATTGCTAAACATTATCCTGGTTCCAGAAAACAGCTGATGCCGATTTTTGAAAAGATTATTAGAGAAGAAAAGAATGACGGCGTGAAAAATGTTTATGTCAAAGCAATTAAAATAATTGAAAAAAATGATGCAAATATTTAATCCAAATTTTTAATATATAAAGAGGTGTGAGTTGGAAGCCATAAAAATTGACATTAGTATTTAATTAGTTGATAATGACTCTCGTCGAAATACATCGCCACTCATATTCACAAAAATTTATGTTCATAAATAAAACTAACTTTAAAGCAAAAGACAGATATGAAAAGAGATTCAAGAAATTTGACTTACTCATTATTAGTAGTGATGAGTTTTGTGTTGATTTTAGCCACCGGTTGTGAGGAAACTGTATTAAAAGATCCTCTGGACGGAAAAACTATCCAATTTGGGGCACTGCTGGATCTTAGCGTTAACGATCCTGAAAATGGACTCTGCACGAAAACTGCCATTGAAATTGCCCTGGATGACCTGAACAATTATACCGGGACAGTCGGCCGGGACATCAACTTTACCTGCAGATTCGAAGATACGCACATGGATACGACCGAAGCGAAAAACCTGATCAGTGAAATGTACGAAGATGGGATTGATATGTTTGTGGCGGGTCCTTATTCCAGCAGCGAGCTTAAAGCCATAGCTCCCTTTTTAGCCCAAAATCCGGTCGTATTGATCAATTCAAACAGTACGGCAGTGGGACTAAACCAGGCTGGTAGTCATTTTTTCCGGATTATCTCCGATGACAGTTTTCAGGCAAGAGCCTTAGTCAGAGCAGTGGTAACAAACGGAGTGAAAGCCGTCATCCCAATTGTACGAAATGATGTCTGGGGCAATTCGTTATTAGAAGACTTTACAACCGGATTCGAACAGGAAGAAGGAGTGATCTACTCCGGGGTAGTTTACGAACCTTCCGAAACCTCTTTTTCAGCAGCAATAAGTACAATCGAATCACAGGTGAACAATGCTCTGGCAGTCTACGATACATCGCAGGTCGTTGTGCTGGCGCTGACTTACCATGAAATTGAGATGATTTTCGATGCCGCGCGCCAGAGCGAATCGCTGGGTTCAGTGACATGGTACGGTTGTGACGCCACTGCCCAGCTGAAGGGATTGATTACCGACAGCGATCTGGCGGAATTTGCGATAAAAACGGAATTCCTATCACCCATTATGGGTATCATAAACGCATGGAGTACGCCCGCTTTTACAGCAGATCTATCAGCCAGGATTGAATCCCAAACCGGTAACATTCCGAATGCTTACGCATTATCGACTTACGATGCCACTTTCATCATGGGCTTGGCATGTCTGGAAACCGGCGATACCGACATTGATAAAATACTCGCAATCATCCCTTTGATATGCAATAATTATGCGCAAATGGGAATATCGCGGCGACTCAATGCCAGCGGCGATCTTGAGACGGCTGATTATGTTTTCTGGAGGGTGTCACATAACCAGAGTGGATATTACTGGGAAAAGATTGCCACATATCTTTCTAACAGTGATTCGTTTCAATATAAGTGGGAATAAAATATTTCATTGTCTGTATGATGAAGTCCTGAATTTTTATCTTGATTCTTACCGTCAGTATTTTCAACTTTCGGCATGTTGAATTTGAATTATTTTTGTCTGATTTACGAAAGCCGAATTGATTATTAATACTCTTTCCGGCAACATTTCCCGTTCTTTTGCCAAATTTCTGAAAGGTGAGTTCGCACACCACGATTCCTACGACTACTAACAAACGCGCAAGCGGGAATCTGTTTGTAATTTGCATAAATAAATTCTAACTTTACACATTAAACCCGGCCCGGGCCTTTGCGCTCGAACGTTGGGGCAGACTTGTGTATTTGGAGGATGGTTTTATTTTTTTACAGCCTCCAGATAAATAGTCATTAGCCTGGTTGCAAGAACCATTGGCTTGTCGGTTGTCGCATTGTAATTGATCACGATGGTGACATTTTCCGAAGGACAATACCCCGCCCAGTTTTTATATCCCGGGATGGTTCCGGTATGGCCCCACATGGGAGGATAAATCTTATGCATGATTCCCAGTCCATATTCTTCGCAATCTTCATCCGTGGCAGGAACAACTGTGAGCCGCTGAGTTTGTGTTTCCGGTGTAAGCAAAGTGCCTTTGTAAAGATGTTCCACCCAGGTCTTCAGGTCATACACATCGGCAATGATGGCGCCGGCAGCACCGGCCATGGAAGGATCATACGCCTGTGACACATCGGTGCTATCCCCTTCATACCACCCGTAACCGTGAACAAATGCACCCGTCATCACCTGGTTGGTAGGGTAGATGGTATTTTCCAGGTGAAGGGGATCGAGGATCCGATGCTGAATCTTTGCTGCAATAGGGTTCCCTGTGAGCTCTTCCACAATCATCCCGGCGATAATGGTATTGGTGTTGGAATATTTGAAAGCTGTCCCCGGAGAAAAATAAAATGGTTCCGTTTTAACCATGTCGATCATCTCCTGGCTGGTCCACTTTTTTAACGGATCCGTGATAAGACTCATCTGAAACAGGTTTGTTTCCGTATAATCAAAGATGCCACTCGTGTGATTGCACAACATCCGGATGGTGATGCTGTCGGCTTTAGGGAAATCGGGGAGAAACAAACTAAGCTTATCCGAAAGATTGATTTTTCCTTCATCTACCAACTGAAGAAGAACCGTGTAGGTATATGTTTTTGTGAGACTCCCCATCCGGTATTTCATCGATGGGTCAGGTTTTTCGCCGGTAGCCCGATTGGCTTTCCCTTTTCCTACGACCCACGAGAGGTTTCTGTCTGGAGCCCAGATCCCGATAATCATACCGGGTACCCCGGAATTAGCGAGGATGGAATCGCTCACATGTTCCCATTCCGCAACAATCTGTTTATTCAGATCGCCATACGGATCACTCTCTTTTTTACATGTGAGCAGGCCCATACACATCAATGCGAGGATCAGTAAAAACAGTTTTGATTTCATGGTGCTGATATAAAATTATAAGACGAATCTAAACTTCAGTTACTATACTATCCGTTGTTACAGAACGATGCATTTCCGGGTAACACTAACATTACCGGTACTGATCCTGTAAAAATAAATCCCGGGCTTTGTATCTCCTGTACTCCATTTGACCGTATATCGTCCCTCATTTTGTGGTTCATCCACCAGCGTTGTCACCACTCTCCCGCAAAGGTCGTAAATTGCAAACGCAACTACAGCGGCTTCCTCCAGCCGGTACGAAATCGTTGCATAAGATGTGATGGGATTGGGAAAGATATGATCCAGGATCAGTCCTGCGACGCCCGGATGCTGTTCGTTAATTCCAAGCATGGAATTAAGTTCCTGTATCGCATAATTCAACTCCACATCAATGCTGTCGATATAGAGCTGATCGAGGACCGTATCATTTATGGGAACACGGATATCAGGTACGATACCGCCCACCATGTTTGAATCGCTATCGAGCTGGATATTAAAGTCTTTGTCCAGGGAGCGTCCCACGGGGAATCTTAAGTATAAATCATCGGGTGGAGGGTAGAGATAATGGATTGACCACCATTCTATCATGCCAAAAGAACCGTTGCTCCCGTAAAAGCTGACCACTTTGTTGTTGGGCAACCGTTGCAATGACATCGGAATTCCCTCTCCGGAGCTTATATTGCGCGGACCTACCATTACCATCACAGGGTTTGAAAAGTATAAACCCTGAGGTTCGGTGAATAAAGTACCGTTGGGATATGCCGGGTTGATATAGGGACCTAAGGTTTGTGGATTGAAATGTAGAATGGGCAGAGGCCAAAGTTCAAACTGGCCGCTGGCAGGATTATAAAAACTCTGCTGTTCATACAGAATGGTATCGGTGGAAAAAAATCCAGAAAGCGCGGCCGACAGCATATCTTCTCCACCGGTGTTCACGCGCATATCCAGGATCATACCAGGTGAATCATTCGTGTTAAAGAGAGTGATCGCTTCCCTGAAATCAGTGTAAATGCTCGCCAGCGTGGCGGAATCCCCCCCTTCGCTGGTCAGTTTCAGATAGCCGTAACCACTTGGCTGAAGGATCTCATACGATACGGTAGGCCCGGGATCCACGGGCGACAGGGAAGTCTGGTCAAACGTAGCATAGGCGTCATCAACGGCTGTAAGTGTAGCTGTAACAGGGTCAGAGGCGCCCCGGTTACGGAACTTTATTTTCATGGTTTGACCGATGGGAGCCCTGCCGATGAACCGGAACTGATTCAGTTTTCTACATTCCCGGGTGGCAGGGTTTGCTTCCGCCCATAAAACGGGAACCGTATCCAGAACCTCGTTCACGGGCCGGTCATTAATTTCCAGAATATCAGCCCCAAATTGCATTCCGGCAAAGGCAGCAGGTGATCCCGGATTCACAAGGCGGGTCACTATACGGTCATCATCCAGTCCGGAGAGGGCAAATCCGTAACTTCCCCCGATCTGCTGATAACGGGCATATGCTTTGTGATCTTCCCACCCGGTACCCCGGACTGAAACATGTCCGTCAGGTACCGAAGCGACATATTCACGTAATGCAAGATAAAAGGCATTGGTATCGTTATCTGATCCGGCATTGATAATTTTGGGCTTTATTTGGCCGTTCAGGGCCTCCCAATCGATGGCTTTCCATTCACCGAAGGCATAATAGACCTGAAACCTCAAATGCATGGAATCGTAGGTAGTCACGAAATTAGCAGGCTGGGAAAACAGATTGAAGGCACCGGAGAAAATTGTAAGAGTCAGCAAAATGAATTTTTTCATGGCTTATTCGGGAATATAATATACGAAGTAAATGTATGACAAAATCGTGAAAAGTCAAGGAATCAGAATTAATAAAATCAATCATTTTATTAATTTAACTGGATTCGTTCTTTGAGTTGATTTTATATTTTTACTTTTATTTCAATATTATTAAATTATTATCTTGCAGTGTTTGTACAAACTGATATTTTTATAATTTACTGATATTTGATTTGTTTAACCAAAAACTAACGAGTGATAGATTGCAATTTTGCGACCTATTTAGTAGGTTGCGTTTTGAACATAAACACACAATGATTGCATTTAGACTTTAAATTTTAAAAGAAATATTCACTAAACAATAGGAGGTATGAAATGTTAAGAAACTTTTTAAAACATTGCAGCAGGCTGACAGCGGTGCTATTTATTATTGGACTTTTGGTGGGATGTTCGTCAAAGACTGAGCATTCGGCAATAATCAAAGAGGCTCTGAACGTCATGAAAGCCAGTGCCGCAAAGCTTGGCGAGCCCAAAGTGGTTGAAGACTTACTGTTTTTCGGAACGACCAGGATGAACAACAACTATGAGCTCGTTGACTCATTGCAGGCCAAGTATGGTTGCACGGCCACGTTCTTTGTGAAAAAGGGCAATGAATTCATCCGTATTAGTACCGATGTGATGCAGGAAAGCCATCGCGCTATTGGCACTCAACTGGATCCCAATGGCCCCGTGATTGTGGTGATACGGAAAGGCGAACCGTTCTATGGGGTCGTTGATATTCTTGGCAGTCAATATGAAACCGGTTATGAACCGATTAAAAACGCTGATGGCGAAATCATCGGAATTTATTATGTCGGCTTCCAGATTAAACAAAAGCAAGATCGTGATTAACTGAAAGAACGGCCCAATCCGAGGGTTACGGCTCGCGCGCGTCGAGCCTGGCCCTTAGTTTTGGTGCTAAAGAAATCGATCATTGAGCAAAGTAAATTCGAGGGCATTCGGTTCAGAAAACTATCAATCTCACGAAAGTTTGCAGTGCCGCAGCTTAGCGCCCATCCGTTATAGCCAATACATTTAAAACATGAAATTTGCTCTTCTGAATCTTTTAAAATTCAATACTTATGGCCGGAAAAACTTTTGCTGAAAAGATTTTCGATGCACCTGCAGGCAGCATCGTATTCAAAAAACCTGATATCGTTTTATCACACGATAATACCTCAAGCATTGGCAGTACATTCAATAAAATGGACGGGCAAAAAGTGGCTGATCCGGATCAGTTACTCATTATCCTTGACCATAATGCCCCGCCCACTGATGCGAAACTGGCCAACCAGTATCAAAAGATCAGGGATATAGTAAAACAACAGGGGATCACTAAGTTCCATGATGTAGGTGATGGAATCTGCCACCAGATCATGGCCAATTATGCCAAGCCCGGGATGCTGATCGTTGGCAGCGACAGTCATACGGGCACGGCAGGGGCTTTCAACGCATTTGCCGCCGGTATTGACCGGACGGAAACGGCAGGCTTGTGGAAACTGGGCGAAACCTGGTTCCGGGTTCCGGAAACTTTAAAAATCACACTTACTGGCCATTTGCAGAAAGGTGTCTTTGCGAAGGATTTATCTCTATGGATAATCGGCATGATAGGTTCCAGCGGGGCAGATTATATGTCAGTGGAATTTCATGGAGAAGGAGTGAAATCCCTGTCGATCTCCGAAAGGATGACCCTGGCAAACCTGGCATCTGAAATGGGGGCCAAGAACGCAGTTTTCCCGGCGGACAGTGTTTTAGAGGAGTACTTTGGCAACAAAATACAGGGCGTTTGGGCAGATGCCGATGCCATTTACGCTAAAGAAATCGAGATCAATCTCAGCAAAGTATTTCCCGTAGTTGCAGTGCCTCACCATGTTGATAACGTAAAAGCCATCTCGGAAGTGGAAGGTACTCCCATCCACCAGGCTATGGTAGGGACCTGCACCAACGGCCGTTTTGATGACCTTTTTGAAGCGGCCAGGGTCCTTAAGGGTAAGAAACTCCCTCCTGGTATGCAGATGCTGGTAATTCCGGCTTCTAAAGAGATTTACCTTCAGGCCCTTCGCGAAGGCTTAATAGAGATTTTCATGAATGCCGGAGCCAATGTACTGGCTTCTTCATGCGGACCATGCCTGGGAACAGGGCAGGGGATACCGGCTGACGGGTATAACGTGATCTCCACTGCCAATCGTAATTTTAAAGGCCGCATGGGCAATAAGGAGGCAAATATCTACCTTGCCTCCCCGGCGGCTGTCGCTATGGCTGCCCTTGCAGGGAAAATTGTTGACCCCAGGGGTATAAAATCGGATGATAAATTCCCTTTTCAGAGCAAACAATCTAAAACAGTGATGATTAATGCAGATGACGACCGTTTAATCGACGGGGTATGGAACTATTCCGATGTGGATAACCTGAATACCGACCAGATGTTTGCCGGTAACTTAACATATAATGTCCTAAGCTCCGAACCGGAAAAGATCATGCCTTATCTCTTCAAAGGTTTCGATGATAGCTTTGCTGAAAGGGTGAAAGAAGGACACATAATCATAGCAGGGGCTAATTTCGGATGTGGCAGTTCAAGGGAACATCCTTCCGTCGGCCTTGCTTATGCAAACATCCAGGCTGTGATCTGTAAATCCGTTAACCGCATATTTTACCGATCATCTGTCAACCAGGGATTGCCAATCATCCTGGTTCCCGAAGCTGTAGATTATTATGAGGCGGGAGACCTTGTCAGCATCGATTTTGCAAAAGGGACTGTCCGGATCAAAGACAAAACTTTCCATTTTGAACCGCTTCCCCAGAAATTGATGAAAATATTTGAAGCCAAGGGATTGGTTAATTACATTAAAATGGGGGTATAGTTTTTTTTATTAATTTTGCGGCCTTTGCGTGAACTTTATGTATTTCCATATGTTCATTGCTTAATTTATGACAATTAACTAATTTTCAATTCGTTTCCTGACTAATACTAAACTTCCGGGCGAGCCCCTATTCATGCGAAAGTACTTTTTTATCATCCTTACCATTTTAATGCTTATTCCGGCCTATTTCCTTTTTGCAGAAGCACATCCTAAAACAGCAGAGCGGTTTCCATTTATGGTTTTCCTGCTGGCAATTGATATCTACCTGTGGGTTTCCCTCAGGAAAAAGATCAGTTCATTAACTGTTCCGGTTAAAGTAACTCTGGGAATACTTTACTGGATACCACTGGCCGCTTTTGTCTTTCTTACCTCTATCTCTTCCATAAATAATGTGAACCTCGCCCATCCTCCTTTAATAGCCTATATTTTTGGTATTGCCGTGGTTGCTTATTTTTCAAAATTGATTACGGTTGTCTTCTTTCTGCTGGCTGATTTGTATAGGATTATATTATTTATATTCAGGCATGCCTGGGTAAAAAAAACGGGTAAACCGGTTAGTCAAGGAACTACGGCAATTTCCCGCGGTAAGTTTTTGAGAACAATTGGTCTGGCGACAGGTGGCCTTTTTTTCAGCGGGATGGTAATCGGAATGATCAAATGGGCTCATGATTTCCGTGTAAGGCTGGTGAATTTAAATTTGCCACAACTCCCTTTGTCTTTTGATGGACTGAGAGTAGTTCAGATTTCCGATCTGCACCTTGGAAGTTGGGCATCTGTCGATCCCATTGAAGAAGTAGCGGGCATTATCAACGACCTTGACCCTGACCTTATACTTTTTACCGGGGATATAGTCAATTACAGCACCAATGAGGCTTTTCGCTTCAGGGATATTCTGCAAAGCATACAGGCAAAACATGGTGTTTATGCCATACTGGGCAACCACGATTATGGTGATTATGTCAACTGGCCTTCTGAAGAAGCCCGGGAAAAGAATTTAACGATGTTGTATGATTTTTTCAGGGAAATCGGTTGGAAATTATTACGAAATGAAAATGATGTCATTGAGATCGAAGGTGAAAATCTTGCGCTGATTGGCGTCGAGAACTGGAGTGCCAATTCCAGGTTCCCCAAACTGGGAGATCTCCCCAAAGCAATGGTTGGAATCAAAGATGTTCCTGTAAAAATCCTTTTATCTCACGATCCCACTCACTGGGAAAAAGAAGTAAGCCTAAATTACCCTGATATAGATCTGACTTTGTCGGGACACACTCATGGATTTCAGTTTGGTGTCGAACTGAAGCATTTTCGCTGGAGTTTTGCACAATATATTTACAAATATTGGGCGGGATTATATCAGGTTGAAGCTGCGCAAAAACCACAATATCTTTATGTTAACCGTGGTTTAGGCATGATTGGTTATCCCGGCCGTGTCGGAATTCTTCCGGAAATTACCCTTATTACCCTGGAATCCTGATTTTTATTAATTTTCAAAGATCAAACCAATCCTTAACTAATGCCGTTTTGTCTTCCGGCTCATTCTTATGCTTGAATTCATTGGTATTGCGGTTGTATATATAATCTTTTCCCCATTTTTTATGATTTTTTTGTACTTTCCTGATAGCATCCAGGATATACAGAAGTTCATCATTTGTCATTGTTGGGTGCAAGGAAAGTCTTATCCAGCCGGGTTTCTGGGAAAGATCGCCTGAACTGATCAGGCTGGTGATCAGGTGGGATTTATCATAAGATACGTCCAGCAGGTAGTGGCCATAAGTTCCGGCACAGGCGCAGCCTCCGCGCAACTGAATGCCAAACCTGTCATTCAGCAGTTTGACAACCAGGTTGAAATGAATATTTTGCAAATAAAAGGAAATGATCCCCAGCCGGTTACGATTATTTTCGGCCAGCAAATGAAGATCAGGTATCCGGTCCATTTCATGGAATGCCAGGGTCAATAACTCTTCTTCCCGTTTTAGGATATTTTCAGTTCCCATTTTGTTTTTCAATTCGATAGCCAAAGCAGCCCTGATAGCTTGCAGAAAACCAGGTGTGCCTCCATCTTCCCTAGCCTCAATATCATCGAGATACTTGTATTCACCCCATGGATTAGTCCAGTCGACAGTGCCGCCACCGGGTTGATCCGGCGGCCGGTGACCTTTGTAAATGTGCTTATCGAAGATCAATACCCCCGAACTGCCTGGCCCTCCAAGAAATTTATGAGGAGAGAAAAAAATTGCGTCCAGCTTTTCCATCGGATCGGCAGGATGCATATTCATATCGACATAAGGTGCAGAAGCCGCAAAATCTATGAAGCAATAGCCGTCATATTCGTGCATAAGTTTAGCCATCTGATGATAAGGTGTCTCTATACCTGTTACATTGGAGCAGGCCGTGAAAGAACCGATCTTGACATTACGGTCCTTGTATTTCTCCAGCAAAGAGCGAAGCTGGTTGAGGTCGATAAGAAGATCAGGTGCTGGTGGGATTTGCACCACATCACACATTGTCTCGAACCAGGAAGTGTGGTTGGAATGATGTTCCATGTGGGTGATAAATACAACCGGCCTTTCATCTTCTCCCAGGCAATCGTGCTTGGAACCGAGGCCACAGCTTTTCAACCCCAGCATCCGTTGCATTTTATTAACAACGGCCGTCATCCCAAAACCAGCAGTTATAATAACATCATCCGGTGATGCATGCACATGTTCCTTGATCTTCTTATGGGCCAGGTGATATGCTTTGGTCATGAGGGTGCCTGTTTCACTTGTTTCGGTATGGGTATTCCCGACAAATGGGCCTATGGTATCAATGATCTTCGCTTCAATAGGGCGGTACAATCGGCCGCTGGCAATCCAGTCAGCATAAATAAGCGGAACTTCACCAATAGGGGAAATAAATTGATGATCAATACCGATTATATTATCCCTGAATGGTTTAAAATAGCTTTCCATAAGGGGTATTTTGGAAGGCAAAGATAAGAAAATCGGGCAACCCGGCATCCTGGTTCAGACCAGCTTAATCGCTGTAAGAAATCTGCATTAATGACACTTCAAAGTCTCCTCCTTCAGGATAGAATGTGATCCAGTTATTGTCATCGCTGAACCATTTATATTGTGCGCTGATCCTTACAACAAACTCGAACAGGTCTTCCCCGGCAGGAACTTTTACGACAACACCACCGTTCTTGGTCTGGTCTTTCCCAAAACTGATGATCAGTTTGTAATCTACTTTTGAAACATTTCTGGCTTTGAAGAATATATAGTTGCTTTTACGGTCTTTGACAGGCACAGGGATGAATTCGAATTTATGCTGGGTATTATTCGCGATAAGTAAAGGATCTTTGTTGATCTGAACAATGGATCGTTCACTGAGGAGTTTTAAGATGCGGCGAACCATTTCCCTGGGGTACTCTTCTTCAGGCTTTAAAACAAATGAAGCGCGGTAGGAATCAATGGCATTGTCATAGATTTTCGAAGCATAAAACTTATCGGCATCAGCGATTGCTTTATCGTATTCTTCCTGGATCAACTGCCTTTTCTTCATTATTTGTTCATTGACCGCCTTCATCTTGTCCAGGGGATAAAGCTCATTTGGTTTAAGCTCCAATGCACGGTCGTATTGAAGTTTGGCCATATCGAAATTCTGCTGGTCAAAATAATTATCAGCTTTAGAAATAGCAGATTGGTATGCCTGATCACGCTCAGCTGCGATAAATTCAAGCTTCCGGTTGATATCGATGATCTGTTTGTTGGGAAAGTCTTCCGCAGGTTTAACTTTCAGGGCTTCCTGGTAGGCAGCCCGTGCTTCTTCATATTGTTCCTTTTTCAAATATTCTTCAGCACTGGCTAAAATTTTGCTGTATTGATTATCGATTTCTTTTTGTTTCCTGATTTCTTCTTTTATAACTTCTATCTCAGAAATCTTTCTTAGCGGATAAGGTTCATCCGGTTTCAGACTGTTGGCCACCTGGAACTCATAGATAGCATTTTCGTAATCCTTGTCAAGAAGATGCTTATCGGCGAAAGCAACAGCTTCATTGTATTTCTTCAGGATTTCTTCCTGACGGGTTATTTCAGTAAGGGCATTCTCAATTTCTGAAATCTTTTCTTTTGGGTATTGTTCACCAGGTTTGAGCTTCTGCGCCGACTGGTAATCGGCTAAGGCCGTCCGGTAGTCCTGTTCGAGAAGAGAGCTGTCAGCAGTTGCGATGATATCCTGATACTGTTGGTCAGCAGCTACAAAAGCAGGAATTTCAGCGGAGTCGGGACCTACTTCATATACTTTAACTTCTTGATAAGCGGCTAAAGCTTCCTGGTATTCTTTTTCTGACATCGAATTATCCTCATCAGCAAGTACTTGTCGTTTCTGATCTTCTAAGGCTTTTTGCTGCTTTGTCTTGTCAGCTATGATAGTTTCGATCTCTTTGATCTTTTGAAGCGGATATTCCTCCTCAGGGTTAATTCCCGCGGCATTCCGGAATTCACGTATGGCTTCATCAAACTTCTTGTCGTATAAAAGCTGGTCAGCCTTTGTGACAGCTTTGACATACTTGTCGCGCCTCCCGAGGATTTCATTGATCATCGTGATCTGGTCTATTGGATACTGCTCTTTTGGGAACAAATCAAGAGCTGCACGGTATTGTTCGCGGGCTTCCACATATTCATCCGAAAAGAACAGGCGGTCAGCCCCTTTAATAAGATTATCATATACCCCTCTCTGGCTTGCCAACTTCGAAAGTAAAGTGTTGATCTCATCTACCTTTACTTTTGGATATTGCTCCAACGATTTGATCCCTGATGCCCTGGTATATTCATCCCGTGCTTCTTCATAAAGTTCTTCCTTATATAGTTCGTCAGCTTTTGCAATGCTCTGCATATAGGCCTCTTCCTGGGACTTTCTCAGGCTCAGGGCATTGTTGATGTCGCTTATCCGCTGTTTGGCATATTCCTCATCCGGTTTGAAACGCAGTGCATTATTATATTCTACAATCGCCTGTTCATAGTCCTGCTGATTAAAAAGCTTATCTGCCAGGGCAATTGTAAATTCATAGCTCGACCGGTTAGCCTTGGAAAGGTCCATCAGGGCGATATCGATTTTCTCAAGCATGCGTTTGGGGTATTCGTCAGCAGGCTTGATGGACTGGGCTTGCAGATATTTTTCCTTCGCTTTCTCAAAATCTTTTGAGATGTAAAGATCATCCGCATCATTAATAATTGCAGCGTAGGAATCCCAGGCAGTTTTCAGATTTAGTGCTTCTGCCAGTTTCTGCTTTGGAATGGTTTCATCCGGCTTCAGCTTAATGGCTTGCTCTAAATTACTGATGGCTTCACCGTATTTATTGCGTGAAACCGCAAAGTCAGCTGCCTGGAGGAAGCTATCGTAATCGCCTGTTATGGATTTCTTATCTGCCAATAATTTTTCAATTTGGCCGGCTTTTTCTTTCGGGTATATTTCCGCAGGCTTCAGGGAAGAAGCATTACGATATTCTGTCAATGCATTTTCAAGTTTTCCTTCCTTAAGAAATTGATCCCCTTTGATAATGCTATTTTGAAAATTTTCTTCCTGCAGTTTGGCATCAGTCATATTTTTACTGATCTCCTGCACCTTTCCGCCAGCGTAACTGTCACCAGGGAGTATTACTAATGCTTCCTGGTATGTTTTTAATGCGGCTTCCAGGTCATTTTTCCCCAACAAATCATCTGCCAGTTGAATCTTTTGCTGGTACAATGAATTCTGGTACATCTGGACTTTGATCATATCAAGCGATTGCTGAAGACGGTCTTTGGGATACTGGTCTTCCGGTGCAAGTCTGACAGCAATCTGGTAAGAGGCCTTGGCATTGATATAATCCCCTTTCGTAAAATAGCTGTCGGCCATTTCAATGGTCTTCCGGTATTCATCTGCATTTTCCTGGGCGTATCCGGCCATTGCAAAAAAAATAACGAAGACCAGAAAAAAGAATCCTGCCTTATATCGAGAGGTCATGGTATGTTTACTCAGCATTAAATCTTCATCAAAATTAATATCTTAATATGGCTTCACTTCCCGTCAGGATAACTTATTATGAACAACAAAGTGTGAACAGGAATGTTCAGGCTCAGCCAATTTTTCCGTCTTTCATGGTGATCATCCGGTCGGCCATTTTTGCAAGTTCCAGGTTATGGGTAACGATGATAAAAGTCTGCCCGATCTGGTCGCGGAGACTGAAGAATAACTGGTGAAGCTCTTTAGCAGCAGCCGAATCGAGATTTCCGGAAGGTTCATCAGCCAATACAATACGTGGGTGGTTGATAAGTGCACGTGCAACGGCAACCCGCTGCTGCTCGCCGCCCGAAAGGGCAGAAGGCTTATGGGTCAGCCGGTCTGAGAGGTTCATTATACCGAGAAGCTTTTTAGCCCGCTCTTCGGCTTCCTTTCGGGGAACCCTGCCGATGAAGGCCGGGATGCAAACGTTCTCCAGCGCTGTAAATTCAGGAAGAAGATGGTGAAACTGGAAAACAAAACCGATTGTTTTATTGCGAAATGCAGCCAGTGCCTCTTCATTTAGTTCAGTGACAGGCTTATTGTCATAAAAAATGCTTCCGGAATCGGGCTTGTCAAGTGTGCCAAGAATATGCAATAAAGTGGATTTCCCCGCACCGGATGATCCTACTATTGACACAATTTCTTTCTCCCTGACAGATAAATCAATACCTTTCAGGACTTTAAGATCTCCGAATGATTTATGGATCCCTTGAGCAACAAGCATGGTTTGATGCGTTAAAAAAACAAAGATATAACGAAATCGCGGTTTAAGTATTGCATGGGGGAGAGTCGTTAGTCGTTAGTCGTTAGTGGAACTCCCAGGATTTACCCAAATATTTATTTAATCAATTGAGCGTCTTTTAATTATTTTTACTTTGCTTAATCATTATTTAAAAGGATTGGTGGTGATAAAAGAGCAGGAAATTTTCTATGTTTAAAACATATTTTAATGATAATCAGATAATTCTCCTCTTATCGGGACTGATTTGTTTTCTGTTAAGTCTTAAATTTCATTTGCGAGAAAAGCAAAAGCTTTCCGTCATTTTTTTGATGTTGACAGCTATCTTAATTTATTGCTTTGCAGGCTTACTCGATCCCTTTTTAAATATATATGATGAAAGATTTCATGCCCTGGTTGCGAAAAACTTACTTAATCACCCTTTAAAGCTGACTTTGTACGATGATCCAATCGTAAATATGCCCTACGACAGGTGGGATAGATATCATATCTGGTTGCATAAACAGCCACTATTTTTATGGCAGATTGCAATCAGCTTCAGATTATTTGGGGTATCTGAATTTGCTTTAAGGTTACCCAGTGTTATCTTAGGTGTTGTCCTGGTTTTCATCGGATATCGTTCCGGGAAATTATTGGTCAATAATAGAACGGGATATTTAACCGGAATTTTGTTCATCACTTCTTTTTATATCTTCGAATTGATAGCCGGCAGGCTAATGGTTGACCATAATGATTTATCGTTTCTTGCATATGTTTCGTTGAGCATCTGGGCTTTTATTGAATACCATTATTCTAAAAAAAAGCTATGGATTTATCTCATAGGCCTTTTTTCAGGTTTTGCCATATTATGCAAATGGCTGCCTGGTTTGCTGGTCTACTCCGGTTGGTTTGTATTAAAGGTGCGCGAAAGAAAATTTAAATACAACAACCTGAAAGATTTACTCTTATCGGCAATTATTACAATTATTATCGCCCTGCCATGGCAGGTATTCACTTTTATAAATTACCCGGCCGAGGCAAAACTTGCCCAACAGTTTAATGTGAGGCATATATTCGAATCTCTTGATGGCCACGGTGGTACTTTCTGGTATCATTTTGATCAATTTGATACCTTGTATGGAAGTATCACGTCTTTTTTAATCATACCGGCATTTATTGTCATGTATCAAAAGATTACCGACAGAAAATTATACCTGTCAATTATAAGTATGATTGTTATCGTCTATCTTTTTTTCTCATTGGTTCAAACTAAAATGCCTTCTTTTACAACCATAACTGCCATGTTCATCTTTATTTCTTTAGCAGCTTTGCTGGACTATGGCCTGAATTATATTTCAACGTTGCATATAAAACCATGGGTTAAGCATCTGATAATCATTTTAGCAATACTTTTATTAGTCTCCTCAAGATTCAATATAGAACGGATTCAGGCAATTCATACTTTATGGAAAGATGATAATTCATATTCACGAATGCTTTTACACAATAAAAATATTTTTCAGTCTCTTAAATTACCTGAAAATGCTGTTATTTTCAATGTAAAGGGCCAGCATTATATTGAATCGATGTTCTACACCGGGCTTCCTTCCTATCGTTTTGTGCCCTCCAGGGAACAATATCTTGATTTAAAAGGGAAAGGAAGGGTTATTGCAATTTTCAAACCCTTAAATAGTGAATTACCGGAATATATAATAAATGATCAGACAACAATAATTATCAATGAAATCCTTCAGGGATATAATTGATGAAACCCAGCCTTTGAGGATAAGGATATAGTCCATTCCATTGATGAAATCCGGTTTTTGATTTGATATATTTCCTATTTACTGGGAAATATCAAAAATAGCACCCCCAACATAAGTTCATTTTTTGCCACAAAAGCACTAAAACACCAAAACTCACCAATGTTATTAAGTTGATAATCAATATTTGGTGATATTTTGTGAATTGGTGTTTTGGTGGCAATTTTGATTTTTTACACTTTTAAAAGTGAACTCAGTATTGAAAATTTTACCTTCTTAAATAATCGAAAAGGATTAATTTTGCCGAACAGGTCTTTAAAAATTTCACACATGAATTTACATGAATACCAGGGGAAATCTATCCTGAAAAGATACAAGGTTGCAGTGCCGGCGGGAATCGTGGCCTATACACCCGACGAAGCTGTCAGGGCTGCTGAACAGATACAGGAAGATACCGGCTCTGACCGGTGGGCGGTTAAAGCCCAGATCCATGCCGGCGGACGCGGTAAAGGAGGCGGTGTTAAAGTGGCTAAATCCCTTGAGGAAGTAGAGCAATTTGCCCGGCAGATTATCGGGATGCAGCTTGTTACCCCTCAAACCGGCCCGGAAGGAAAGGAAGTCAGGAAAATCCTCGTTGAACAGAATATTTTTTACAAGGGTCCTTCGGAAACCAAAGAGTTTTATATGAGCGTGTTGCTTAACAGGGCCATAGGACGCAATATGATCATGTATTCACCGCGCGGCGGGATGGACATTGAAGCAGTCGCTGAAGAAACACCCGACCAGATCTTTAAGGAAGAAATTGACCCACGGACCGGCCTGATGCCTTTCCAGGCCAGGAGAATAGCTTATAACCTGGGATTGCACGAAGATGCGTTTAAAAACATGGTTAAATTTGTCCATGCATTATACGAGGCTTATATTCAGTCTGATGCAAAACTGTTTGAGATTAACCCGGTCATTAAGGCCGCTGATGATAAAATCTTTGCCGCTGATGCCAAGGTGGCTATAGATGACAATGCGCTCTACCGTCACCCGGACATCCAGGAAATGCGCGATTATCACGAAGAGGACCCCATCGAAGTAGAGGCAAGTAAATTCAGGCTCAGCTATGTCAAACTTGACGGAAACGTGGGATGTATGGTCAATGGCGCAGGGCTTGCCATGGCAACTATGGATATTATCAAATTATCAGGTGCATCCCCTTCCAATTTCCTTGATGTTGGCGGCACAGCTGATGCAAAACGTGTTGAGGAAGCTTTCAGGATAATACTTAAAGACCCTAATGTTAAGGCTATCCTGGTCAATATTTTCGGCGGTATTGTAAGGTGCGACCGTGTTGCCCAGGGTATCGTAGATGCTTACAGGAATATTGGCGAGATCCGTGTGCCGATAATTGTGAGGCTGCAGGGCACCAATGCTGAGGAAGGGGCAAAGATTATCGACGAATCAGGTCTGAAGGTCCAATCTGCCATCCGGCTTGAGGACGCTGCAGAATTAGTAGCTAAAGTGCTTGGTTAGAAAACTATTAAATATTGATGGTAAATTATTCATTATTTTAGCAGTAATAACAATACTGTTAAATCACACCTGCATGTCCCAGATTAAAGATCCGGTCAATTATTCGGAAGAGAGGGCTGCAATGGTCCGGTACCAGATCAGGTCAAGGGGTATTAAAGATGAAAAAGTACTAGGAGCGATGTTGAAAGTGGAACGCCACCGCTTCGTACCGGCAGCATACCGTAATGAAGCATATGAAGATTATCCCTTGCCGGTTGGTGAAGGCCAGACTATTTCCCAACCTTATATTGTGGCCTTTATGACCGAAGCTCTTGAACTTAAAAAGGAGGACAAAGTGTTGGAAATCGGCACGGGTTCGGGATACCAGGCCGCTATCCTGGCCGAGATCTGTGATTCTGTTTTTACTATAGAAATATTCCGCTCACTCGGCCTATCGGCAATCAAAACACTCAATGAATTGGGCTATTCCAATGTTTTTGTCAGGATCGGTGATGGTTACCAGGGATGGGCGGAACACGCCCCTTATGACGCGATTATTGTTACTTGCGCACCGGCCAATATACCGGAAATGTTAGAAGCGCAACTTGCTGAAGGGGGAAGGATGATTATTCCTGTAGGTGGAGAATATACACAAAATCTGATCCTGCTCGAAAAAGAATCAGGTAAACTTCAAAAGAAAAGCGTCTTACCGGTCAGGTTTGTCCCTATGATTAATGAGGATGGGGAGAAATACTGAAGAAACCCGGCTAGAACGGGGTATCCTCATCTTCCATATCGTTCATCTTTGAAGAAATAGTCCGGAGTTTTTCCGGCAGGTTGCCATTGCCTGGCCCGGAATCCGGTTCGACAGCATCGTAATCTAAGAAACGGGCATAGCGGGCCACGAACTTCAGGTTTCTTTCACCTAAAGGCCCGTTCCTGTGTTTAGCCACACTGATCTGGGCCAGTCCGGAAGTCGGTGTGCCATCGTCCAACTGGTCGATGTTGTAATATTCGGGCCGGTAAATGAAAAGCACAAGGTCGGCATCCTGCTCGATGGCGCCTGATTCACGCAAGTCGGAAAGGATAGGCTTTTTAGAACCACCCCGTGTTTCCACGGCACGGCTTAACTGTGACAGGGCCAGGACAGGAATATCAAGTTCTTTGGCAAGGCTTTTCAGCGACCGGGAAATATTGCTGATCTCCTGTTCGCGGTTACCCTGGCGGTCATAATTGCCGGTCATAAGCTGAAGGTAGTCTACAAAAACCATTTCGATATTATGCTGCGCTTTGAGCCGCCGGCATTTAGCCCGCAGCTCGAAAATCGAAAGGGCAGGCGTATCGTCTATAAATATGGGCGCATCAATGAGCCGGCTGATCTTTGAGTTGAGTTGTTCCCATTCATAATCTGCCAGGTCGCCTTTACGAAGTTTTTCAGCAGGAAGCCCTGATTCGGCAGATATCAGACGTGTGACGAGCTGGACAGAAGACATTTCAAGCGAAAATAAAGCCACCGGTTTATGAAAATCAACAGCTATATTACGGGCCATTGTAAGGGCCAGTGCCGTTTTCCCCATACCGGGGCGTGAAGCAAGGATGATCAGGTCCGACCGTTGCCAGCCTGAAGTTATACGATCGAGTTCGGTAAATCCGGATGGCACCCCGCGCAATTCTGTCTGCTGATTTTTTGCAGCTTCAATATATTGCAACGCTTCCTTCACCAGGGTGTTCATATCCATGGTGTTGCGCCTGAGGTTACTGTCACTGACCGTAAACAATCCTTGTTCAGCTTTGTCAAGCATATCAAAGACATCCATGGTATCTTCAAATGAGTCTTTGATGATTTCGGATGAGATCCGGATCAGTTCCCGCTGGATATATTTTTGAATGATAATGTGTGCGTGGTATTCAACATTTGCAGAAGAAGCCACCCGGTTGGTAAGCTGGGTGATGTAATAAGCCCCTCCGGCCAGTTCCAGATCACCATTCTTTTTCAGCTCACTCGTGACGGTCAGGATGTCAACCGGCTCGGAGCGGCCAAATAAACTCATGATCGAAGTATAGATGACTTTATGCTGATCCTTGTAAAAGACATCAGGTTTGAGGATATCGATGACAGAAGTAAGGGCATCTTTTTCCAGCATGATAGCCCCTAACACAGCCTCTTCCAGGTCGACCGCCTGGGGTTGTACTTTCCCGTGTTCAAATGCATTATCCTGATTAGTGGTTCTCCTCTCAAAAGGCTTCCTGGAAAAGCCTTTTAGTTTTTCTGGCGGGTTGTAACGGCTGTTTTCTTCCATGGGTCAAATGTACGACATACTGACCCGGTTTATGCCCCGTAAGCACTGAATTTATCACCAAAATTGGTGTTAATAAATAGTGAAAAAAACCTGAAAAGATGATTGTTATGGCAATTGAAAAAGATTATTGACATACATCAAAAAATCCTTCAATTAGAATCAATCAGCAGAGCTTAAATAAATTTTCAATGAAAGACAGGCCCGCAAAGATGCAGCCGACCGGAACAATCCTTTAAGAGTTCATCGAAATCAGAAACTCCTCATTACTCCGTGTAAATTTCATTTTATCTTTCAGGAACTCCATTGCTTCCAGAGGGTTCATATCGGCTAAATGGTTCCTGAGAATCCAGATCCTTTGAAGAGATTCTTTATCAACCAGGAGTTCTTCACGGCGTGTGCTTGAAGCGACGATATCAATTGCCGGGTAGATCCGTTTATTCGACAGTTTCCTGTCGAGCTGCAACTCCATATTACCGGTTCCTTTGAATTCCTCAAAGATCACTTCATCCATTTTGGAACCAGTGTCGATCAGAGCGGTGGCAATAATTGTGAGTGATCCACCATTTTCAATTTGCCTGGCAGCTCCGAAAAATCTTTTAGGTTTCTGGAGTGCGTTTGACTCAACCCCGCCTGAAAGAACCTTGCCTGATGCCGGTGAGACGGTATTATAAGCCCTTGCCAGCCTTGTAATTGAATCCAGCAGGATGACTACATCATGTCCGCATTCCACAAGCCTTTTGGCTTTTTCCAGGACAATATTGGCAATTTTAGCATGTCTTTCAGCCGGTTCATCAAAAGTCGAAGATATTACCTCTGCATTTACATGCCTTTGCATATCGGTAACCTCCTCTGGTCTTTCATCGATCAGCAGGACGATCAGAAAGGCTTCCGGATGGTTATATGCAATTGCGTTGGCAATTTCCTGCAGGATAACGGTTTTTCCGGTTTTTGGCTGTGCAACGATCAGGCCTCTCTGACCTTTACCAATAGGGCAGAACATATCGATGACTCTCGTAGTGATACTGGCATCGGGGTAGTCAGTGATCTTAAATTTTGTTTGTGGGAAAAGCGGAGTCAGAAAGTCGAACGGGATCCTGTCGCGGACTTCTTCCGGTTTACGACCATTGATCATCTCAACTTTAATAAGAGGGAAGTATTTTTCGCCCTCTTTTGGCGGGCGGATGCTACCCTCAACGGTATCCCCGGTTTTCAAACCAAATAATTTGATCTGTGATTGCGATACATAAATATCATCAGGAGAATTGAGGTAATTATAATCGGAAGATCTCAGAAAGCCATAACCGTCAGGCATGATTTCCAGGACACCTTCCGCATTGATAAAACCTTCATATTCAAAAGGAAACTCATCTCTTTTCTTGGTTAACCGTGGCCTGAAACTGGGGTCACGCATAGGTGCCTGGAAATCCTCATCTTTAGTTGGGGTGAATCCTTCTATTTCAGATTCAGACTTCTCAACCTGTGGAATGGTTTCTATCCCGGCTCCTGACTCTGATTCCGGGTTGACAATGATATCATCGTCAGCGTCACCATTCACTATTTCAGGCAATAAAAGATCATTATCTTTTTCGACCTCGCTAGTGAAGGGTTTATTTTCTACATAATCATTGACCGGTTTTCTCTCTATCTTTTTCACCAGTTTTGGCCTTCTTTCTTCGGCAGGTTTATTTTCCTCCAATGGTTTATCAATAGTTTCAGGCATATTTTGCTGCCGTTGATTAAACCTGGGGCTAATCCTGCGCTCTTCTTGAGGATGATCTTCTGCAACTTGCTTAGGTTCTTCGGTGATAATTTTTTTCTTCCGGCCCCTTTTGGATTTATTTATATCAGGGATAAAACCCGGCTTCTCATCCTTTGCAGGAATGAGCGCTTGCTGATCCAGAATTTGATATACCAGATCCTGCTTCATCAGCTTTTCATACTTAGGGACATTTAAACCCTTTGCAATCTCTTGTAATTCAGGCAACGACTTGCCGTTTAATTCAATAATATCGTACATCTTGTTTTTTTAATAAATGAACAATAACAAAACTTTTACCAGGAAAATCAGTTTAAAAAAAGAAAACACCCAAGCGTAAAAGCCGTAAATTTTCTAATTCCGATTAAAATTGGGTTTATGAGAAATAAATGGAATTCTATCGAATGAGGTTGCAAATATACAATAATTATATTACAAACAAACTAACTATTGATAATCTTCTGTCGGATTGCATGTACAAATCAGATTCCTGTCGCCAAAAGCATCATCTATTCTTGTCACAGGTGGAAAATATTTGTCCTGAAACATATTCGCAATGGGGAAAGCTGCTTTCTGCCTTGTATACGGGAAGTTCCATTCTTCTGCTGTCAACATTTGAGCCGTATGGGGTGCATGTTTGATAACATTATCAGTTTTATCAGCTTGCCCGGTTTCTATTTCTTTTATCTCTTCACGTATCCGGATCATTGCATCGCAGAAACGGTCAAGCTCAGAAAGAGGTTCACTTTCTGTTGGCTCAACCATCAGGGTGCCATGAACGGGAAATGCTACGGTAGGTGCGTGAATGCCATAATCCATCATTCTTTTCGCAATATCGACCACAGTAATGTCTGCGGTTTTATGGAACTCATTGCAATCGAGGATCATTTCATGCGCTGCCCAGCCATTTTTACCGGTATACAATATCTTGTAATGCCCTTCCAGCCTTGATTTGATATAATTAGCATTCAGGATGGCATATGCGGTCGCTTCTTTCAATCCTTTTTTTCCGAGCATTTTAATATACCCGTATGAAATAGGAAGGATAAGTGCGCTGCCATAAGGTGCGGCTGAAACCGCGCTAATTGCTTTATCACCACCGGTTTTAATCATTGGATGGGAGGGAAGGAATGGTACCAGATGCCTGGCCACACCGATCGGGCCTACTCCCGGACCTCCGCCTCCATGCGGGATAGCGAAAGTTTTATGAAGATTCAGGTGGCAAACATCAGCCCCTATAGTTCCGGGGTGGGTATAACCCACCTGCGCGTTCATATTTGCACCATCCATATAAACCTGCCCACCATGCTGATGAACTACCTCTATGACTTCGCGTATATTTTCTTCGAACACTCCATGAGTAGAAGGATAAGTGATCATCATGGCAGCCAGGTTCTGGCTGTGTGCTGATGCATTCTCCTTCAGATCCTGTAAATCAATATTACCTTCCTGGTCAGTTTTGATAACTACCACCTGCATTCCAGCCATAACGGCACTTGCTGGGTTTGTGCCATGGGCCGATGCCGGAATCAGGCAAATATTTCGATGATTGTCCCCACAGTTGAGGTGATACTGCCGGATTACCAGAAGCCCTGTATATTCTCCGGAAGCACCGGAATTAGGTTGCAGTGAAATTGCCGCAAAGCCTGTGATCTCGCATAAGTCTTTCTCCAGGTTATGTATCATTTCATAGTAGCCGGAAGCCTGATCAGCCGGGACAAACGGATGTACGGCACCAAATTCAGGCCAGCTGAGCGAAAACATCTCAGCTGCTGCGTTAAGTTTCATTGTGCATGAACCAAGCGGTATCATAGTCCTGTTGAGAGCAAGATCTCTGTTTTCCAGCTTTTTCATGTAACGCATCATTTCGGTTTCCGAATGATAACGGTTAAAGCATGGGGCTGAGAGCATAGGGCTCTTTCTGATCAGCGTACCAGGCCAAAGTTGTGTATGTTCATTACTAATGGTCGAAAATACTTCTTCAGACTGTTTCTTTCCGGCTGCTTCTGCAAGGACATCCAGGATGTTTTTGACATCATCGTCTGTAGTGGTTTCATCCAGGCTGATACCAATAGTGCCATCATTGATAAACCTGAAGTTCATGCCATTTTGCAGGGCGATAGTTTCAACTACATTCTTCCCGACTCCCGCCGGAAGTTTAACTTTTAAGGTATCAAAGAACAGGTTATTGGTCTGATGATAGCCGATTTTTTCAATTTTTTCCGATAGTAAAACAGCGAGTGCATGAATTTTCGCTGCTATTTGCCTGAGTCCATGCGGGCCATGATAGGCAGCGTACATTCCTGCCATGATGGCAAGCAATGCCTGCGCCGTGCAGATATTGGATGTTGCTCTTTCGCGTTTAATATGTTGCTCGCGTGTTTGAAGGGCCATCCTGAGTGCTGTAGTGCCATTGGCATCCTTTGATATCCCAATGATCCTGCCAGGCATATTTCTTTTATAATCATCTTTTGAGGCAAAAAAACCAGCGTGAGGGCCTCCAAAGCCTAACGGGATCCCGAAACGTTGGCTTGACCCGACAACTACATCTGCTCCCCATTCACCTGGCGGTGCCAGTAAGACAAGACTCAAAAGATCAGCAGCAACGACAGCCACTCCTTGCTTTTCATGGACGCATTTAACAAAGTCTTCATAAAGATGGATTTCTCCGAATTGATCAGGATATTGCACTATTCCGCCAAAAAACTCATCGGTAAAGACAAACCCTGCATGATTGCCGGTAATAATTTCAATCCCAAGCGGGATAGCCCGGGTCAGGATTACAGCCAGGGTCTGAGGGAAGACATTGACAGAAACAAAAAATTTGCAGGCATTTCTTTTTACCAGGTCCCTTGGCCGCGAGTTGAAGGCCATGATCATGGCTTCAGCTGCTGCAGTGGCCTCATCCAGCAAAGAAGCATTGGCAATAGGCAGCCCGGTGAGGTCAGCGATCATGGTTTGGAAGTTCAGAAGAGCTTCTAACCTGCCTTGTGAAATTTCTGCCTGGTAAGGGGTATAGGAAGTGTACCAGCCCGGATTTTCCAGGATATTACGCTGAATAACCGGTGGTGTAATGGTCCCGTAATAACCTAACCCGATATATGTTTTGAATAATTTATTCTTTTTGCCCAGTTCCCTGATATGATTCAAATATTCATGCTCGCTCATGCCATCAGGAAGATCGAGGTCTCCGGAAAGGCGGATCGAAGCAGGAATAGTTTCATCGATAAGTTGGTTTATCGAGTTTATTCCTATGACTTTCAGCATTTTATCCAGGTCGTGCTCCCCGGGCCCCAGGTGCCTTTTTAAAAAATTTTCAGAATTCATTTTAAGATTATTTAAAGGGACTCCATCCCAAGGGATGGAGTCCCTTTTGCTATTTTATTGCCTGATCCTCATTTTATAGAAACTACGGTAGACGAATACCAGTGAAACCATCAGGAAGGCAACACCGAAGTAAGGTGCAATATCCCTGAATTGAGCTGCAAGGGCTATCTGCATTGCCAGTAAACCGAAGAGGGTGGTGAACTTAATGATCGGGTTGAGGGCAACTGAACTGGTATCCTTATATGGGTCTCCCACGGTATCACCAATTACGGTAGCGTCATGAAGGGGAGTGCCTTTTTGTTTCAGGTCGACTTCGACCACCTTCTTGGCATTATCCCATGCTCCACCGGCATTTGCCATGAAAATAGCCTGGAACAGACCAAAGACTGCAATTGAAATAAGATAACTGACGAATAGCGAAACCGGCATAGCGGCATTCAGCTTTTCAGCAGCAGTACCCGTTTCATCGAAATTCATTGGTGCTGCAAGGCATGCAAATGCAAGTGCAAAAAAGAAAATCGCGATAAAGATGTTGAACATGCCTTTTTGAGCATATACCGTGCAGATTTTCACTACCTCCTTTGATTTTTCCACAGAAGCTTTCTTTTCGGCATTCGGGTCAAGGTTGATATTCTCTTTGATGTAAGCAACAGCCCGGTTTGCACCTGTGGAAACAGCCTGGATCGAAGCGCCGGAGAACCAGTAAACCACTGCGCCACCAAGGATGAATCCCAGGATCGAATAAGGATTTAACAGGTTCAGGATTTGCTCGGGTTGAACGCCAAGTGTCTCTCTGATTACAAGGATGAGAGAGAAGATCATTGTTGTGGCTCCGACAACAGCAGTGCCGATTAATACCGGCTTTGCCGTTGCTTTGAAAGTGTTGCCCGCCCCATCATTAGCTTCCAGGTAATGCTTTGATTTGTTAAAATCCGGTTTGAAACCAAAATCTTTCTCGATTTCCTTATCGATGCCTTTAATGTCTTCGATCAGCGAAAGCTCATAAATCGACTGAGCATTATCGGTAACCGGTCCGTAGCTGTCGACCGCAATCGTGACAGGTCCCATGCCGAGCATACCAAATGCAACAAGGCCAAAGGCGAAGATCGCCTGGTAGTCCATAAAAGCATGAAGATTATAAGTGCTGGCTATGTAAGCTCCAAACATCAAAACAAAGAAAACCATGCCTTGCCAGAAGGCACTGAAATTACCTGCTACCAATCCTGACAAGATGGTTAAGGAAGCGCCGCCTTCTTTGGAAGATTCGACTATTTCCTGGACGTGGCGTGATTTAGTACTGGTGAATATCTTGGTGAATTCGGGTATAAGCGCGGCGCCAAGAGTACCGAAACTGATAATGATCGATAAGGGAATCCAGACCTGGTAATCCAGGTTGCCGATCATCAGATAGCTGGCTATGAAGGTAACCAATATGGAAAGAATAGAAGTTATCCAGACTAATGATGTGAGTGGTTGTTCAAAGTCGATATCGTCAGCTTTTCCAAAACGTGCCTGGCTAATGGCCCTGTTTATCCAATAGGCAACAATTGATGTGATGATCATCAGGATTCGCATCACAAATATCCAGGTGAGCAATTGGGTCTGAATGGCGATGTCATGCACAGCCAGCAAAATAAATGAGATCAACGCCACCCCTGTTACACCGTAAGTCTCGAAGCCGTCGGCAGTAGGCCCAACAGAGTCCCCTGCATTGTCGCCTGTACAATCGGCAATAACTCCGGGGTTTCTCGGGTCATCTTCGCCGATCTTGAAAACGACTTTCATCAGGTCAGAACCGATGTCTGCAATTTTTGTAAAGATTCCGCCTGCGATCCTGAGAGCAGATGCACCAAGTGATTCACCGATAGCAAACCCGATAAAACTGGCCCCGGCATATTTGCCTGGTACAAACATCAGGATAATCAGCATCATGATCAGCTCTACGCAGATTAAAACTACACCGATACTCATCCCTGCGGCGAGGGGTATGTTTAAAAGCTTGATCGGTTTTCTTTCCAGAGACGCAAAAGCCATCCTAGAGTTGGCCAGGGTGTTCATCCTTATCCCAAACCATGCCACTGAATATGAGCCAAGGATACCTACAACTGTCCATCCCAGGATCATTAATACACCACCTATACCAAAGCCACCTTTCGGATCATTGGGGTCGTGTGAAAGATAACCGAAGTAAAATGCAACGGCTGCTCCGATAAAAACAAAAAGGATCATCAGAAAACGACCCTGTTGCTTCAGATAGGTTTTGCAGGTTTCGTATATAACCTGGGCAACATCGAGCATTGACTGGTGAGCCTTTAGCTTTTTGACCTGCACAAACTGATAAAGCCCGAACATGAACCCTAGCACAGTGATCAGAAAGCCCCAGTAAAGGATATGCTGGTTCTTGATATCTGACGGGATCACCAGGTTTGCCTCACTGGCAAAAGTCAGCATTGGCAGAAGAAAAACAGAAAGTAAAGCAAGTAATTTTTTCATATGGGTTGATTTTTGGTTTTGAATCTAGTGAGAGAAGCAAAAGTAAAAAAGTATTTTAAAAATACAATCCCATTTTATCAACAGCAATAATGCAGGTAGAAAAAATATTCTACTTTTATCCATCAAAAAAACTACCCTGAAAAAAGAATAGTGGATGGATAAGATCAGGCTTGAGATCGTAGGAATGTCATACAGTCAATCGCAGAGCGGTGCTTATGCCCTTATCCTGGGAGAGGTAAAAGGTAAACGAAGGCTGCCAATCATTATCGGAGGATTTGAAGCCCAGGCCATTGCTGTGGAACTGGAAAAAATGAAGCCTACCAGGCCATTGACACATGATCTTTTCAAAAGTTTTGCCGATGCTTTTCTTGTTCAGCTTAAAGAGGTCATAATTGATCAGTTTAAACAAGGTGTTTTTCATGCTAAACTTGTCTGTGTGCAAAATGATGTTGAAAACCTTATTGACTCCAGGACTTCTGATGCTGTTGCATTAGCCATTCGTTTCAAATGTCCGATCTTCACTTATGAAAAGATTATGGCAGAAGCGGGTATGCTTATGGATGAAAATGCTGCGTCCGCTGCTGATCTGGCCGGCCCTGTTGAAGAAACTGCAAACGCAGCATTTGAAGAACATGCGCTGAGTGAACTGGAAGAAATGCTTGAAAAAGCTGTTGATCAGGAAGATTATGAAAGAGCTTCTAAGATTAGGGATGAGATCAGAAAGAGAAAGAAAGAATGACTATATTAAGTTTTTTACCAAATATTGTTTTAGCCCAAACGGGAGTAAAAGTTTCACAAGCAATAGATCTGGCCGGAAAAGGTTTTTCGATTGATTCCATACTCAGGGGGCTGTTGGGATTAATTGTCCTTATAGGAATTTGTTTTTTATTCAGTACGAACCGAAGGGCAATCAGCTGGAAGGTAGTGGTTTTCGGCCTCCTGTTTCAGTTTATCCTGGCAATTGCGGTATTGAAGGTGCCGGCAATACAGCTAATCATTGAATTTATCGCGAAAATTTTCATAAAGATTCTTGATTCTTCCAATGCCGGCAGCGCATTTTTGTTTAAATCACTCGTGACCCATAAGGTTGAAACCGGTTTGATCACTTTTGCCTTCCAGATTCTTCCAACGATAATCTTCTTCTCAGCCCTCACGAGTGTATTATTTTATTACGGCATTATCCAGAAAGTGGTGTACGGAATGGCATGGCTTTTAACCAAAGTGTTGCGTATTTCGGGAGCTGAAGGACTGGTTGCTTCGAGCAACGTGTTTCTGGGCCAGACTGAAGCCCCGTTCCTTATCAAGGAATATTTGCCTAAAATGAACAGATCGGAGATCATGCTCGTTATGGTTGCCGGTATGGCAACCATGGCAGGAGGGGTGCTGGCTATCTATATCGGTCTGCTGGGTGGAGATGATCCGGTCGGAAAAATGTTATTTGCCAAGCATCTGATTACCGCATCAGTGATGGCTGCCCCGGCAGCGGTGGTGACTTCCAAAATGCTCGTACCTCAGACTGAACCTATTGAAAGCGATATTAAAATCACCAAAGACAAGATTGGTAGCAATATCCTTGATGCCATTGCCAACGGGACCGGCTCAGGGCTCAGGCTGGCAGCAAATGTTGCAGCCATGCTGATTGCTTTCATCGCCCTGATCTATTTTATCAATTTCACTATAGGAAAGATTGGCGACTGGACGCATCTCAACAATTTAATTGCGGATATGACCGGAGGCAATTATACAAAAATCAGCCTTCAGTTCCTTCTAGGCTATGCGCTTGCCCCACTGACCTGGCTTTTAGGGGTAAACTGGCATGACGTGCCTCTTGTCGGTCAGCTTCTCGGTGAAAAGATAATCCTCAATGAGATGATAGGGTATGCGAGCCTGAAAGAACTCATCTCTTCCGGGGCGTTTTATGATCAAAAATCAATCATTATCGCTGTTTATGTGCTCTGTGGGTTTGCCAACTTTTCCTCGGTGGGGATCCAGATTGGCGGTATCAGTGCTATTGCACCAAACCAGCGGAAGACACTCTCAAGCCTCGGATTCCGCGCACTGCTCGGCGGAGGGTTGTCTGCACTGCTCTCAGCTACTCTTGTTGCGATGATACTGGGATGAGGAGATTAAAAATTTTCGATTTTCGATGGACGATTTTCGATTTACGATTTAAATATGAAACAATACCTTGATTTAATTGAACATGTGCTCAAAAATGGAGCGGAGAAAGCTGACCGCACCGGAACGGGTACTATCAGCGTGTTCGGTTACCAGATGAGGTTTGATCTTCAGCAAGGCTTTCCGGTGATGACAACGAAAAAGCTTCACCTGCGATCTATAATTCATGAGTTATTGTGGTTCCTGAAAGGGGAAACGAACCTGGACTATTTACATGCCAACAATGTGACTATTTGGGATGAATGGGCTGATGAGCATGGTGAACTCGGTCATATTTACGGATATCAATGGCGGTCATGGCCCTCTCACGACGGGCAGTATATTGACCAGATAGCCAATGCCGTCAGATCCATCAAGGAAAATCCTGACTCAAGGCGCCATATTGTGAGCGCCTGGAATGTCGGAGAACTGGATAAAATGGCCTTGCCTCCCTGCCACCTCCTTTTCCAGTTTTATGTGGCCGGTGGAAGATTATCCTGTCAACTCTATCAGCGAAGTTGTGATATCTTCCTTGGCGTGCCTTTCAACATTGCTTCCTATGCCTTGCTGACCATGATGATGGCCCAGGTTACAGGACTTAAGCCCGGTGATTTTGTCCACACTTTAGGGGATGCCCACATTTACCTGAACCATGTAGAGCAGGTCAGGCTTCAATTGAGCCGTGTACCATTTCCGCTGCCTCAAATGCTCATCAACCCTGATAAAAACAATATCTTTGGCTTTGTTTTTGAAGACTTTCAATTAGTAAATTACCAGTCACATCCTCACATCAAAGGAAAGATTTCTGTATGAAGAAGATTTCCATCATTGTAGCCATAGCTGAGAATTTTGCCATCGGTAAGGATAATCAATTGCTCTGGCATATACCCGCTGACCTTAAAAGGTTTAAAAAAATTACCGGCCATCACCAGGTGATCATGGGCAAACTGACTTATGAAAGTTTACCAGTACGGCCATTGCCAAACAGGAAAAATATTGTTATATCCGACAATCCCGTGGATTCATTTGACGGATGCACAACGGTACATTCCATCGAAGATGCTGTTGAATTATGCAATGAGCAGGATGAAAGCTTTATCATCGGGGGAGGCTCTGTTTACAAGCAATTTCTTCCGTTATGCAATAAGCTTTACCTCACACAGGTCCATAAAGATTTTGAGGCAGATACTTTTTTCCCTCATCTGGACTTAAGTCAATGGAATCTGATCGAGAGAGAAGACCATGGTCCGGATGATACGAATGATTTTTCTTATTCTTTCCTTATCTTTGAGAAATAAAAGTAATTATTAGCGAGTTATTATATTAGTTAAAGTGAACCATTCCCAATGAAGAAGTTGATCATTATCATATTGGTGTTATTATTGCCCATGCTATGGTTGGGTTCCTGCAATAATAAATCCACCGAAGTGGACTATAATCCCAATGTGTTGTCTTCAAAGGATTATGTCCGGGCAGAAGATGCCATACTGGAAATCGTGAATGCGTTTTTTAAAGGGATTCGTGACTCGCTCGTCGTTAATAATAGTTACGGATACATCGATGCCTGCGATGTGAGTTACCATCTTGCTGAAAACTCGATGAATTTTGGATATGGTAATGTGAACCGTATGTGCCAGGATAATAAATTCAGAAGAGGACGTTTCAATGCGACTTTCTCAGGCCAGGTTTTCCTGGAAGGGGTGACAGCAAACATTATCACTGACAGTCTTTTTGTCGATGATTTCTTCATAGAAAGTACCATGGAAATTCAAAACCTGGGATTAAATGACAATAATTTACCAGAATATTCTTTAAAAGTAATTTCAAGCCTGATCATGCTCCCGGACACCACAAAGATAAACGGAGTCACCTTATCGACTGATTTTCATATGGTTTGGGCAGAAGGTTCATTGACCCCGCCTATTCATGAGGACGACATCTACCTGATCAGCGGAACTGCAGCGGGTGTATCTTCAGATGGGTATGAATTTTTAACAGATATTAAGGATCCTCTGATTGATTACGTTGACTGTTTCTGGATTTCACAAGGGATTAACCAGATTACCGTGTCTTCAGCGGAATTTCCAGCCGGCGATATCGACTATATCACGGAAGATGGCTGTTACAACCAGTTCTACTTCTATTTTAACGATAATCTTTTTTATGATTTTATTAAGTAGCTTAGGGCTTACGTTTTCCTCTTCTGCTGCCTTGCTGCAGGGAAAAGGATGTTGTTAAGGATGAGCCGGTAGCCGGGGGAATTCGGGAACAATTCGAGCTCAGTAGGGGGGTCTCCCACTTTGTGCGAATAGTCTTCCGGATCATGTCCGCCGTAAAATGTCCAGAACCCCTTGCCAAATTCACCATGGATATATCTTGCTTCGTTAAGGGGCTTGTTTTCACCCATCACTAAAACACTCGATTTGATCTGATCTTTGTTAAAAGCAGTCGTTTGTCCCATGAAAGCTTTTATGACCTGTGTATGGTTCTGGCAAAGCATAGTGGGGATCGGATCCCATTTGGCTGAGAAATCGAATAGGGTGAAGAAGTCTTTTCTTTCTATGTCTTTAGGTCTTGTATCAGTTACATCGATAGATGATATTTCGTATTCGTAGGGGTTAGTGCTGATGGTAAAATTAGTGAAGGCAAAGCAGTTGCCGTAATTGAGTTTTTGCTGAGCATCGGGATCCATTGGGTCACCGTCGAAAACAATATCACAAATATCAACACCATCAGCGGAGAGGGATACATCATAGCTGTCGGGTGCTGAACACATTGCAAACAGGTAACCACCACCCAGGACATAGTCTCTGATCTTTTTTGAAACAGCCAGTTTGCATTCAGAAACTTTTTCAAATCCGAGTGTATGCGCTGTTTCCTCATTGATCCTGACATCTTCCTGGTACCAAGGGAAATTCCGGTAAACAGACCAGAACTTACCATACTGACCGGTGAAATCTTCGTGATGGAGGTGCAGCCAGTCATACATAGGCAAAAGTCCCTCAATCACTTCTGTATCGTAGATGATATCATACGGGATTTCAGCATAAGTCAGTACGAGCGTGACTGCATCATCCCACGGAAGTTTGTTTTTCGGTGAATAGACTGCGATACGGGGGGCTTTATGTAATTTAACTGCATCCATGTTGACCAGCGGGTCAGCAATTTCCTGAAGGATATTCGTTGATTGCACATCTGCAATGACCTCGTAACTTACACCACGAATAATACATTCATCTTCAAAAGCTTTATTATGCTGGAACATATAACTGCCGCCCCTGTAATTCAGCAGCCAGTAAATCTCCACATCATAGGTCAAAACCCAGTAAGCAATACCGTAGGCTTTGAGATGGTCCTTCTGGGTATCGTCCATGGGGATAAGCAGGTACGCGGCCGAAGCCTGGCGGATCAGCAATAACAGGAACAGGAGTATGATCGCTTTGCGGATTGAATTCATAGTTTCATTAACGAAGATACATGAAAAATGTTTCAGACATCAGCCTTTTCATTCCCCGGGAGCCACAGTATCTGCTCCGGTTTTGAAAAAATCACTATAGCAGTCCATTATCGCAGCATATAGTTCGTAATCCGATGAATCAAGGATGAACTGAACCTGGAGGGCGCAAAAATCAATGAACTTTTTGATCTCACCTTCATCTTTTATTCCAGTAATCCTCGAAACCACATTTTTATTATACCTTTTATCAGCACTTTCCTTCTTCATTATTTCAGCATATGTTCTCTTTGAATGGGCTTCTTTACTGAATTTTTCATATAGAATGCTGATTAGAGGAAGCCTTATCCCAAAACCACCACTTAAAGAGTAAGAAAGCATTCTCATTTCTTCAGGAGAAGGAAGGTGGAGATCCAGATTCGCTAAGGGGTCTTCAATTTCCATCTCAATAAACTCTTTTTTGAATTGCTGATATGTTGCCGGCCAGGGACGGACGACCAATTCTTTCAAATTAACAGTTTTAGTTTGCATGCAAACTTTAGAATGATAACCTGTTGATGGAATATCGGCTGGTATCAAAATGATTACATGATCGAATGAAATGGCAGATATAATTAATGTGTCGCCTGGCAGAACCCCGATACGGAATTTGCCGTAATAGTCGCCTACAACGCCTTCATTCCTCGATTTAACAAGAATATGGGCATAAGAAACAGCTTGATGGTCTGTATCAGTTATTACACCTTCAAACAGTATTCGTTCTTCACCGCCTGTCTGGGCAAATGTTGTTAAAGCATAAAGGCAAAAGGTAGCGGAGATCAGTCTTTTAAGCATCAAGGCATCTTTAATTTTCAAAAATAACGCTCATAATCGAGTTGAAGTGTTAAGAATCGTTAAAAGTGACGAGTTTCTCAGGTCAATCTCCTTCAGGCGGGGACATTTCTTTTGCTCAAAATTTTTAACTTTGCAGCAATTTCGCCCCCACCCCATGGAGGGGGCAACTTAAACCTCAAAACTTAAACCTAATGTTGTTCGACCTCGATATGATCAGCAGCGTTTACGCCGGAATAGCTCAGAAAGTTGAGATTGCACGCAAAATAGCCGGCCGGCCGCTGACGCTGACAGAAAAGATCCTCTACGCCCATTTGTCTGGTGAAAATGAAAAGGGACCTTACGGCAGGGGTAAATCATACGTAAACTTCAATCCCGACAGGGTTGCCATGCAGGATGCCACTGCACAGATGGCGCTGTTACAGTTCATGCAGGCGGGGAAGAAAAAAGTTGCCGTTCCCGGCACGGTCCATTGTGACCACCTCATCCAGGCGAAAGCCGGCGCTAAAGTAGATCTCCGGGTTGCGCTGGATTCAAATAAAGAAGTGTTCGATTTCCTCTCTTCTGTGAGCAATAAGTACGGCATTGGATTCTGGAAGCCGGGTGCGGGCATCATACACCAGGTGGTACTCGAAAATTATGCTTTTCCGGGCGGCATGATGATCGGCACTGATTCTCATACAGTCAATGCCGGAGGGCTTGGCATGATTGCCATCGGCGTTGGCGGTGCGGATGCAGTCGATGTAATGGCCGGGATGCCTTGGGAACTGAAATTTCCAAACCTTATAGGAGTTAAGCTCACCGGCAAATTAAGCGGCTGGACATCTCCCAAGGATGTTATTCTGAAGGTTGCCGGAATTCTGACCGTGAAAGGCGGAACAGGCTGTATTGTGGAATATTTCGGACCGGGCGCAAAGGAGATATCCTGTACCGGCAAAGGAACCATCTGTAATATGGGGGCAGAGATCGGGGCTACCACTTCCCTGTTTGGTTATGATGCTACAATGGAAGCCTACCTTCGTGCTACCGCCAGGGCGGCAGTGGCAGATGCGGCTAATTTTGTCGCAGGACAACTCACTGGTGACCCTGAAGTTTACGAAAATCCTGGCCGGTATTTCGACCAGGTAATCGAAATAAATCTTTCAGAACTGGAACCGCATATCAACGGTCCATTCTCCCCGGACCTGGCCACCCCGGTTTCCACATTTGCCGAAGCGGTGGAAAAGAATGGCTGGCCGGAAATGCTGGAAGTCGGACTAATCGGCTCCTGCACCAACTCATCTTTTGAAGACATGACCCGCGCAGCATCCATTGCACAACAAGCATTGGACAAGAAACTGAAAGCGAAATCAGCATTTACCGTCACTCCTGGTTCGGAACAAGTCAGGTACACAGCCGAAAGGGATGGCTACCTTGAAGTTTTTGAGAAAATCGGCGGGATTGTGCTGGCTAATGCTTGCGGCCCCTGCATTGGGCAATGGGCAAGGCATAATGCCGATAAACAGGAGAAGAATTCGATCATGACCTCCTTCAACCGGAATTTCGCCAAGCGCAATGATGGCAACCCCAATACACACAGCTTTGTCGCCTCCCCTGAGATTGTGACGGCCTTTGCCATTGCCGGCACCCTGAAGTTCAATCCGCTGACTGATTCACTGAAAAATGAAGATGGTAAGATGGTAAGACTGGATGAGCCAAAAGGATTGGATTTTCCTGTGAGGGGATTTGACGTAAAAGACAACGGCTACCAGGCACCGGCTAAAGACGGGAGCAGGGTGGAAGTGGTTGTTGATCCGAAATCAGACCGGCTGAAGCTATTGGATCCTTTCCCGGCATGGGATGGCAAAGATCTGACCGGTTTGAAGCTTCTCATCAAAGCCAGGGGAAAATGCACTACGGACCATATCAGCATGGCCGGGCCCTGGCTCAAATACCGCGGACACCTCGACAATATTTCAAAAAACCTGCTAATCGGTGCTGTAAATGATTTCAACGGTAAGACCAATCTCGTCAAAAACCAGCTTACCGGTGAATATGGTGAAGTTCCGGCCACAGCGAGGAATTATAAAGCTGCCGGTAAAGGTTCTATCATTGTGGGGGATGAGAATTACGGGGAAGGATCATCTCGCGAACATGCCGCCATGGAACCCCGCCACCTGAATGTGAAAGCCATCCTGGTCCGCTCCTTTGCCCGCATTCATGAAACCAACCTGAAAAAGCAGGGAATGCTGGCTATTACTTTTGCGAACCCGCAAGACTATGATAAAATAAGGGAAGACGATCTTATCGATATCATGGGTCTAAAAGAAATGAACCCAGGCAAACCGCTGACACTGGTTCTGCACCATTTCGACAACAGCAAAGAAGAATTCCCTGTCAATCATACCTATAATAAGAACCAGATAGAGTGGTTTAAGGCAGGGGCAGCGTTGAATTTGTTCAGGGAGCATTGATTTTTTTATACTAATTTTAATCCTTCACCGTTAACTATTAATCGAAACAATAATTGATCAAAGAGTGAAAAAGATTCTACTATTATCTACTATGCTGTTTGTTCTGATATTTTCTTCAGCAAGGCTTGCCGGGCAAGTTGGGGGAAAGGGGACATATCAGTTTCTAAACCTTCCGAACTCAGCCCGGATTGCTGCACTTGGTGGCAACTTCCTCACGATTAACGATGATGACATCACCCTGACACTTGCCAACCCGTCGCTGATCAATGAGCAGATGGACAACCAGCTAGGCTTCAGTTTTGTTGACTATTTTACCGATATCAATTACGGGTTTGCCCAATATTCAAGGACTTTCAATAAAGCCGGCAGTTTTGTCGGAACCATGCAATACATCGATTATGGTAAGTTCCAAGAAGCGGATGAAGCCGGGGTTCAGTATGGCTATTTTCATGCAGGGGAGTATGCTTTAAATATCGGCTGGGGCAGGAAACTAACGCCTCGGTGGTCAATAGGATCTAATCTTAAATTCATCTATTCTTCCCTGGGGTCTTATAACTCTTTTGGCATGGCAGTGGATGTAGCCGGTTCTTACTTCAGTAAAGATGAACTGTTCGACGCTTCCATCATATTCCGTAATATTGGTTACCAGATCGTTTCGTACCGGGCCGGAAACCATGAACCATTGCCTTTCGAGATACAGGGAGGCTTATCAAAAAAATTCAAGCACATTCCTTTCAGAATATCTGTATTGCTAACCCACCTGGAAAAATGGGATGTGCGCTATGAAAATCCTGTCAATCCTTCCGGCGGTATCGATCCGATCACTGGTGAACCAAATAAAATAAGCGGTATCGATGAATTTGCTGACAATCTTATGCGGCATATCATTGTTGGCGGCGAAGTAACTATAGCAAAATTCCTGAGCCTGCAAGGATCTTATAATTACCAGAGAAGGCAGGAAATGAAAGTACCGGAAAGGCTTTCCACTATTGGGTTCTCCTGGGGCTTTGGCGTCCATGTGAAACAATTCCATTTCAGTTATGCACGGTCAGCCTACCACCTGGTAGGGTCACCCAATTTCATTACAATCATGGTGGACCTGGATGGGTTTGGGGGTAAAAAAGAGTGAAGGTAAGACTGTAAGACGGTAAGACTGTAGGACTGTAAGATAATTGGACAATTGGGCAGTTGGACAATAAAACAATAGAACAATTGAACAATTGAACACGAAGATCATGCGATTATCATAAGATGGATTTACTTGAATGTATTTACAGAAATTATCGATTACAAATTTTAAAAATTATGAGGAAGCCATACTCCCTTTCTCCGATAAGATCAATTGTTTTATAGGCGATAACGGAGCTGGTAAAACCAACCTCCTGGATGCTATTTATTACCTCTCTTTTTGTAAAAGTTATTTTAACGCGGTTGATACTCAAAATATCAGGCACCACGAAAGCTTCTTCAGTATCCATGGTACTTACATGAAAAACGGTGACAGGCCTGATGTCATTTCCTGTATCCAAAAAACTGATCAACGGAAACTTTTTAAATTCAATCAGAAGGAATATGAAAGATTGGCCGATCATATCGGCCTTTTTCCGCTGGTCATGGTTTCGCCTTACGACCGGGACCTGATCAACGAAGGCAGTGATATCCGGCGCCGTTACCTGGATGGAGTCATCGCGCAATTCGACAAGACCTATCTTGATAACCTGATCAACTATAATAAAGCACTCGCCCAACGAAATGCTCTTTTAAAGCATTTCTCTGATACCCGTTCTTTTAATCCTGATAAGCTTGAAATCTGGGACCGGCAACTTATCGATTATGGTCATAAAATCTATGAAAAGCGCACTTCTTTTTTGAAGGACTTTATCCCGATTTTCCGGCATTATTTCGGGTTCATTTCAGAAGGAAAGGAAGAAGTCGCCATTCAATATGTTTCCCAGCTTTCAGAACGGAATCTCGGTCAACTGCTGGCTGTTTCTGTCGAAAAAGACCGTGCGGCAAGGTTTACCACCCAGGGTATCCATAAAGATGACCTTGAATTGATGATCTCAGATTATCCATTGAAGAAGTTCGGGTCGCAGGGGCAGCAGAAATCTTTTGTGGTGGCCATAAAACTGGCGCAGTTTGATTACACACGCGACATTAAAGGTTTTAAGCCAATCTTACTTTTTGATGATATCTTTGACAAACTCGATGAAAATCGTGTGCACCAGATCATTCGTCTTGTGAGCGAAAATAGTTTCGGACAAGTTTTTATCACAGATACACAACGGTCAAGGATTGAGAAATTGTTTGAAGAAGTTGATATTAATCACAGGATATTTGAAATCAGGGAAGGAAAGGTAGAGCCATTATGAAAATTAATAGTGACAGGCCAATCAGGGAGGTGCTTAAAGAGCTTATCGAGACTTACCGTCTTGAAGGGAAGTTAAATGAGGTGAAAGTTATCCATTCCTGGGAAAAAGTGGTCGGGGAGATGATAGCCCGTCACACTAAAGACCTTTATATAAAGAATGGAAAGCTTTTCGTGAAAATCGACTCTCCGGCTTTAAAAAATGAACTAACCTATCAAAGCTCGACTATAATAGAAAACCTCAATGCTGAAGCAGGGTGCAAAGTGGTTGAGGAGGTCATTTTTATTTAGACATTCAAAAAAATTTAGATACTGGGATTTTTGGAAGAATGAAAATATCCAAATTTTTTCATGGTTTTTCATTTAATCCATTGAAGGAAATTGTTTTGTGTGTAGTTGGAGTTAAAATCGGGGTAAAATTTAGATACTTTTGTTTTGGATTAGGAGATTTGATCGTTTTTTATTCCATTGGATTTTCAACTTGGAAACATCTAAAGTATGTTAATATTTAGAATCTGTCTATATTAAGCTTACCTATTGATATCACTGAATTTATTTCCTATATTTGCGGGTGAATAATAAGATTCCTTTAGGGTATCGGAACATTTTCAAATGGGTAAAGCAGCATCTTAAAATTCAAACATTTTGGGGCCAAAGCGAAAATGGTGTCAGGACACAGGTTTGGATCGCTATTTCGACCTATTTGATCGTCATCATTGCTAAAAAGAAACTGAATTTGCAACATTTATTGTACGAAATCATGCAAATGATAAGCCTTTCAGCCTTCAATAGAACACAGATCAAATAACTATTTATAAACGAAGAAAATCAAGATGTCAAAGAACAATTTTATAATCAATTGAAAATGTTTTAACTAAGACGCAACGCTAGTGATTATTAGTAATAAATATAAATTAACTACCTCTATTGCTTTTATAAATATATTGAGCTATATTTGATGTGTTAAGAGAAAAGATAATTAAAAGGTTGTTCTTGACATTTCCTTGTTTAATTTATTCTCATTTAGTGTTGCAGTATAATCTTTATTCCTTAAAAGTCATTTTATTAGTTAAAATTAAGCTATTGAATTAGAGTTATTTGAGAAAGTTTCTTAATAATCACCATTAAATTTTATCCTTATGAAAAAGTATATCTTTATTTTACTCCTTATTGCCACCATATTTCTTGAATTTGGTTGCATTAAAGAAAATCATGAACAATCCAACAATGATAAATCATCAAATAATTTAATGTTAAAAATTGACACAGCGTACGTTCATACTACTCTATTAAATAATAAGTCAATTATACAGGATCATTTAAACTTAATTGCCAAGAGTCTTGTAGGAATGATGAATGATTCGGTTTTTAAAAATCTTGTTGTTAATGAATCATTAAAACGAAATGTATTAAAAGAGTATGCGGTAACAATTAGCACTCTTAATGATATTTACAATGCAAATAATGAGAATTTGGATTCAATATTGAGAGAATCATTATTAAAAATGGGTGGTACTCATAGTATGTGTGATTCCCTGGAAAATATTATAAATTCATTTGTAATTGATAATATTACATTCATTCCGAAAATATTTATGCCTACCCTGGGTACGGTATATTTCGATCATGGCTCATGGAATGGAATTGATGTTAGATTTGTTGCTATTTCTCAATTTTATATACCAAGCGACATTCCAACATATGCAATAGCCGATAGCTTAAATGTTACTTTTCAAGGTTGTGATAAAGTTTTTGATCGACCTACTTGGTATATTAGCGTAAGCCTGGATCTTGAGAATGAGCAGTTTAATAGAAATATTGTTGCATTAATTTGTCAGCCAGGTGAAGAATACACATGTGTATGCCGTCCATCACAAATTGGTAATCCGGATTGGTGTGATTGGGATGATTATCCAGGTGGTTCAGGGAATTGTGGCCTACCAAAGCCGGATGGGGACTGTCAAATGGAGTGTCCAATTGCTTATTATCCAATGTTAATAACATATTAGCGTTTTCAAATATTACTATAACAATTTAGGAAAGATTATTTCTTTAAACATCACAAAATAGTTTTGGTTATAATGCAAAGCATCTTCTTTATAGCATTCCTTATGTTAAATCAGGCTTACTTGCAACAAAGTTATACGAAAAATGAAGTACTCACAAAAAATATTGAATTATTAAAAATAGATTCATGCACTTTATTCAATAGTGAATTTAATAGTGAATATTCATCTTTTTTTGTAGAAGTTGATCATGAGTTTATTACATTATTTGATTATAGTTCTTGCTATTTATACAAATATGATTTGGACGGAAAATTTTTAGCGAAAATTTTCATTCATAAGTTTTCTGATAATAGTCCTTTACTTGTTGAATCATTTCAAACTTCAAATAATTTCTTATTCTTTTTAAAAACAATAAGATTATATTATTATGATTATAAGGGATATAAAAACTCTGGTAAATTAAATGTAAATGTTGATGATGGACTGATAAATAAAAAATGGGGTGCAAATCCTCAATTTTTTGCAGATTTAGAAAATAAAATATTTATCCTTCCAATATCTGTTATCCCTGAGGATTTAATTGGCAATGAACAAAGATGGGTGATGACTGACTATTATAAAAGCCCTGGACTTTTTGCTATTTATGATATATCTGGGCTATTAAATTCTGAAGTAAAAGCCATATCTGATACTTCTTCAATAAGCATACAAAGAGTAATAGGTCTGAGAGATCATATATATTGGGAAACCGAATTTCTCCCCCATATGGATAATCTGAATTGGAGTTATGATTCAAAATCTATGAGCATATATTATGCCGAAAGTGCCACTTATTTAATTAATCAATGTGCAATCTCCGGAAACATGATAAGAAGTTTTGGCATGCCGGGAGGTTGGCTTGAATCAAATGACAGTATAGTCACCCTGAATAATTTAAAGGAAACCCGACCGGAAATATCAATTCAACTAAATGAAGCTAAACTTAATTCTCTAATGTACGAAAATGTCTATTGCGATAATGAAACTTTATATAGGTTGTATAGTAACCCTTCTAAAGATACTACAAAAGGAATTATTGACCAAAGAGAACGCCTAAATGCACAAGATGAATTAATTAATAATAGAAAAAGATATTTGCAAGTTTATAACATCAAAAATGATTTTAATTTAGTTCAGGATATTCCACTTCCACCTAAATTTAAAATTATAACAATCATCAACGGCGTAATTTATGCCAATCCCTTTTTCGATACTAGTAAAAAAGAATTCAAGATATACAAATACATTTTCTCAAGTAAATCAAAGTAATACTGAACCTGAAATTTTCAGACTATTGTAATCTTCTAAAAATTCTTCTGTTTTTTCGTAACCCTTCGGTCTGATGCATCTTGACCCTTGATGATTCGCCACCTACCTTTGCCAGCATCAAATCTACAAACTTATGAGCAGATCTGAAAATTTGCAGGTAAAGATGTTTGCCCTGATCGAAGAATTATATCAAAGCAATGTTAACCGGAAAGAATTTTGCCGTCAGCATAGTATCTCTGTCAACTGTTTTTATTATTGGCAGAAGAAGTACCGGCAGCAGGCACAAAGTGATCAACCATGTTTTATTACTGTACGCACTGGAAAAGGTTCTATTACCAGGCATGGGTTCTCACACCCCATCGTCCTATCGTATCCCAACGGAATCAGTTTGCAGTTACCGGCGGGAACACCCATGGCAACCATTGGGTCGTTATTTCGTTTGATCTGAGCGGGCATGTTTTCTTTGTCATCATCGCTGAGCCACTCATAAAGGTTATCATTGGGTTTATTACAGTCCTGTTGAACCTTTTGTTTAGGTTTATGAGATTTGATTACGCCCCTTGCTTTAACCAGTTTAATTGTCCATATAGCTCAGGCTCATACATAGGAAATGTCAATTCGTGATTTTAAAAATCGTGTAGCCTTCATAAATAGCAATGCGTACTTTTTCCTTGTTCCATAAATATATAAGTATCGTTTTGCTCTCTTGTGGAATATCGTGGATGATCATAACATGGCGGAATAAGTGATTATGCTGATCCCAAACAGGGTGCAGATGATCAAGGTCAATGGCTTCATAAGCCAGGGTATTCCGGTTTTCATCAAATACTTCAACAACAACGGCTGCTTGCAATGTTTTTTTTGGACTTTCCAAAGTAAGCTCCGTTTCAAGCCGGAGGCTCTTGCCTTTTATACTGTCAGAAGAGATTTCAAACAAATTGTAGTATTCTCCTTGCCCATGGATTGGATTTTCTAGTGTAAGTGTTTGGAATGAAATGAAATCCGGTCCGGCGATCTTCCGGTATAATGCTGTTTGCGTGCTTTGGTCCGTTAATATTGGCTCAAATAAGCCTCTGATAGAATCCGGAAGTGGGAATTCGTGAATGAGAAAATCAGCGCTTGGATTTGGAAAAGCTTTCCAAGTCAGAGGATTCAATAAACCGCCTGAACGGTAATTCATAAATGCCCAGCCCTGTCGGCGTGCCTGGTAGGAAGAAACGACCGGGGGGAATGGCTTTCGGCTTGCATCATCTTTTATATACTGAAAAAATGCAGGAGGCACTTGCTGGCTGTTTCCATATACCGATTTCTTTAAGCTGACCTGCTCTATGGAATAAACCAGGATAAATACAAAAGGGATTACTGCAATCAGGGTATATCGCCTGAAAGCAGCTGGCAAACTATCCAGGGCAAAAAATACCATCGCGTAAAAAAGTGGTACAAGGTGCATGGCAGCCCGGTCCTCCTGAAAATTAACATTCCAGAAATAGTATAAAAGCAATGAACCAATCCAGCTGATAAGGAGCAATGCAGGAAAAATAGCGTGCCCTTTCGGAAGATAATGACGTTCTTTCTTCGTTATCAGCACAACCAACGTACCAAAAACGACAATTGCAAATGAAAAAACGGCCAAACTTTCAATTATAATTTTAAACCGGCCTGAAATCATTGCTGCCAGTGATTCAACAGTTACTTTGAAAAAACCGGCGGATGATCCGTAATAAAAGCCTGCTGCTTCGCGGACCTGAAATGAATAGAATATAAAATAAAGTGAGGATAATCCTCCGGCAAGGAAAACGAATAAGATTGAGGTTATGACTGTTTTTTTCTGAAGAGATTTTAATTTGAAAAGCAGCAGCGCTAAAATGAAAATATGTATCGACAGGCTGATGAAGATCAGGTTGAGGTTTGCCGCTGTTGCCAAAATTGAATACAGCACTGCCAGGATGACCGGCTTCAGCCTGGTTTCTTTGATAAGATTGATAAGTTCATAGAGCGCTCCGGTCATCAATGCGATTGAAAGGCCATAACCCCTGGAATAGCTGAAAAATTCGAGAAGAAAATGGGTGCCGGCAGACAGAAGTATAAACCCCCATTTTGCGAAATTCCAGTTCAATAGCCTGGAAAGTTTAAAGATGAAAAAGAAATAAACCAGTGTGGTGAGGACATTAGGCAGCCGGAGCGCCAGGGGAGATGAACCGAAAATCTTAAAGGATACCCATGTAAAGATCGAATTAAGTATGTGATTATTTGCATCAATGGTCGAAAAGGGTGGAAAGAGCTTCCCAGGCTGGATGTACATGAAAAAAGTGGCTGCTTCGTCACTCTGGAAAGGAATAAAAATTGCCCTTAACCAGGTATAAATCCAGGCAATAGTGACGAGAATTATAAAGACAGAGATAGAATACCTTGCTTTACCTACTTGATGTTGCATGTCAGCATAAGATTTCCTTCAAGATAGGCTTCAAGCTTGTCGCCGATCTCTACCGGGCCAACACCGGCAGGAGTGCCGGTGAAAATGAGGTCTCCCGTTCGAAGGGTCATGAATTGTGAAACATAAGCAATAATCTTTTCGAACGAAAAGATCATTTCATCAGAATGGCCCTCCTGGACTCTTTTCCCGTTCAATTCGAGGTGAAAGCTGATGTTTTTCAGATCAGGCATATTTTCTTTGAGGACGAATTCAGGACTGATAGGTGCCGAGTAATCGAAACCCTTGGCTATTTCCCAGGGGAGGCCTTTTTCTTTGCATTTCTGCTGAAGGTCACGGGCGGTAAAATCGAATCCGAGGCCGATCTGGTCATAATAATCCTGTGCATACTTTTCAGGTATTGATTTGCCGACTTTGCAAATTTTCAGAACCAACTCAGTCTCATAATGAATATCTTTAGAGAAATCCGGATAATAAAACGGACGGTTCCTGATCACCAGGGCTGTATCAGGCTTAAGAAAGAATACGGGATTATCAGGTAGCGGATTACTAAGCTCACGGGCATGTTCCACATAATTTCGGCCGATACAGATGATTTTCATGGTACTAAAATATGAAATCCGTCGATAAAAAGTTCGACTTGTCTTCTTTTACGATAGTGGTGATGATTTGCTTGTTGAGGTCATTGCTTTTTGCTGCAACAAGGCTACGGATGGAGAATACCCTCAGTGCATCAGAAACTGAAAGGGTGCCTTCCGCAGAATCTTTCCTTCCGGTAAATGGGAAGGAATCAGGCCCCCGTTGGCACTGGCTGTTGATATTCAGCCGGCAGACCTGGTTGACCAGCGGATCGATCAGTTTTGAGATGTCATCTGCATCTTTTCCGAAAATACTGATCTGCTGACCGTAATTGGAGGAAGTTACGTAATCCAGTGTTTCCTGTATATCATGGAAAGGAACTATGGGCACAATGGGGCCAAATTGCTCTTCAGACCATATTCTCATGTCATTGCTGACCGGGTATAAAATGGCAGGCGTGAAGAAAGTATGGAAGACTTGTCCGCCGGAAGGATTTAATATTTTGGCCCCTTTTGAAACCGCATCTTTGACCAGTTCTGTGAGGTAGTCTGTTTTACCGGCTTCGGGTAGTGGAGTAATCTGTATGTTTTCTTCCCAGGGCATCCCGCTTTTCAAACCGGCTATCCCTGCTGCCATCTTTAGGTTAAATTCCTTTGCGATGGATTTATGTACGAAGATGATTTTCAGCGCTGTGCATCGCTGGCCATTATATGATAGGCCTCCCAGCAGGCATTCCATAACCGCAAGGTCCAGATAGGCATCAGGGAGGATGATGGCCGGGTTTTTAGCTTCCAGCCCCAGTACACTGCGAAGCCTGTGTGGCTTAGGATGTTGCTTTTTAAGAATGCTGGCCACCCGGCTGGTCCCGATAAATGCGAGCACATCGATCTGTCCTGACTCCATCAAAGGGCCAACCACGTCTGAACCATGCCCGTAAACCGTGTTCACTACCCCGGGGGGGAAAGCATCCCGGAAAGCTTTTAACAGGGGATGGTGCAACAAAACACCATATTTTGGCGGTTTGAAAATAACCGTATTGCCCATGATCAGGGCCGGAATAAGGGTGGTGAAAGTCTCATTCAAGGGATAATTATAGGGCCCCATGCAAAGTACAACACCCAGTGGCGACCGCCTCACCTGGCCGATGATTCCCTGCTCGATCTGGAAGCGTGAAGAGTTGCGGTCCAGCTCCTTAACGGCTTCAATGGTATCACGGATATATTCAACCGTCCGGTCAAATTCTTTTGCTGAATCATTGTATGTCTTGCCGATTTCCCACATCAACAGGTTGATGACGCTTTCCCTCCGTTCTTTCATCCTGAACATGAAATCCTCCAGGTGCGCTATCCTGTCTTCGACAGATAAAGTAGGCCAGCAACCACGGCCGTGATCAAAAGCCTTAACAGCGGATTCAAGGGCCAGGCACGATTCATTGGCTGTCATCAGTGGGTACTCTCCAATCAGATACGGGGAAATATTTCCTGAATTATCTTGAATGCATACCGGCGAAAAAACTTTCTGATAAGGGCCATTCCAACTTAATAGCTCGCCGTTGATAAGATAATCACTTTGGAAAACAGGCTCATTAAGGCGGAATCTTTCAGGGATCTGGTCAATGGAAGGGAAAGTCATTGGTTAGTGGTTAATGGTTATGGTTAATGGTTGGGAATTTTTAATTATTAATTATTTCCCCATCCTCTTCCAGATAGCCTGTATAACCCTCTTAGTAGACAGCGGGAACTGGCTTTTCATCATCCAATCATAATAGGATGGCTCTTTCCGGAAGACATCCTCGATAGGTCGTCCTTTATATTTGCCGAAATTAAGGATTTCCTGCTGCTTCTCATTAAACACGATATGACCAACCAGATCGACATTTTGTGTATAAAAGGAAAAATCATGTAAGTCTTTGACATTGTTTTGCACAGGCTGACTTGTGATACCATCGGGGTTGATGTATTCCTGTCCTTTGTACATATCAAGCTGGGCTTTAAGGACTTCGTATGTGGCCATTGCATCAGTTTCGGCAGAATGTGCCATTTCCAGGTCTTTATGACAGTAGAACTTATAGGCAGCTTTGAGATTGCGCGGTTCCATCTTGTGAAAAATATTCTGGACATCAACAATATGGCGGTCCATCAAAGAAAAATCTATGCCAACACGCAGGAATTCCTCGACAAGCAGAGGAATGTCAAATTTGATGGCATTATAACCTGAAAGGTCAGCCTGGTCAAGAAATTTCTCTAAATCCGGAGCAATTGAGCTAAAAGACGGACAGTCTTTCACATCAAGGTCGGAAATACCGTGGATCATTGTCGATTCCTTGGAAATGGGTATTCCGGGGTTCAGGCGCTGTGTAAACACTTCCTGTTTACCTTCAGGCATTATTTTAACGACAGAAATTTCGACAATTCGGTCTGTCGCGACATTGAGTCCGGTTGTTTCGAGGTCGAAAATGGCAAGTGGGCGGGATAGGCTTAGTTCCATGAAAGGAGATTTATTGTTATTGGTTAATGGTTAGTAGGTAGTGGTTGAATAATCTTAAACTTTGCACTTTGCACTTTGCACTTTGCACTTTACAGGTTCCTGTTTATGTCCCAGTTTTCTAATATTTCTTTCATCTTCTTCAGGAACATGCCGCCGAGTGCACCGTCGACGACACGGTGATCATAAGCCAGCGAAAGGATCATGATGTGCCTGATGCCGATAAGGTCTCCCTGCGGTGTTTCTATGACAACCGGCTTTTTTCTGATGGCGCCGATGCCAAGGATCGCTACCTGGGGCTGGTTAATGATCGGGGTGCCGGTTAAACTGTCGAAGGTGCCAAAGTTCGTAACCGTGAATGTGCCTCCCTGGATTTCATCCGGGATAAGGCTGTTTTTTCGAGCCCTGTCAGCTAAGTCGTTCACATCTTTGATGATTCCGAAAAGACTCTTCTGGTCGGCATTTTTGATCACCGGAACAATCAGGTTTCCGTTTGGCAAAGCGGTAGCCATGCCAATATTGACCTTCTTGCGATGTATGATGTTGTATCCGTCCACCGAAGCGTTCACCCTGGGAAATTCTTTGAGTGCCAGCGCTGATGCTTCAATGAAGATATGTGTGTAAGTAAGTTTTTCTTTCTCACGTGCAAAGAAACTGTCTTTTGTTTTTTCCCTCCAGGTTACGATGTTGCTTACATCGACATCGATAAATGATGTCACATGAGGGGAAACATGTTTCGACATTACCATGTGGTCGGCGATCAATCGTCTCATCCGGTCCATCTCAAATAATTCATCACCGCTTTCCATTACAACCTTTGGAGTTTCATATACGGGAGCCGGTTTCGATGCAGTTATTCCTGCCGGTGCCGCAATACCAGCGTCAGGCTTATGCTGAAGGTAGTCAAGGATATCCTGCTTGGTAACCCTGCCATCTTTACCAGTCCCTGCAATCCCATCGAGTTCCCGAATGGATATATTTTCCTTTTTCGCAATACTTTTTACTAAAGGGGAATAGAATTTCTCAACTGTTGTTTCATCCTTCGGGGTTGCTTCACCTCCCATATCAATAATGGCAATGACTTTTCCGACCGGAACGACATCGCCTTCTTTAAATAGTACTTCTTCAAGAATCCCTTCAACCGGTGAGGGAATCTCCGAATCAATCTTATCTGTGGCTATTTCAGCGAGTGCGTCATCTTCGGAGACTTGGTCACCCTTGCTTTTCAACCATTTGATAATGGTTGCCTCTATGATACTTTCGCCTAACTTGGGCATTATTATTTCAAATCTGGCCATGAAGATTTATTTTGGTTCGAGAGCGCTTTTTTGCCTTGCTGGTAAGCGCCTGCAAAAGTAATCATTTAAATTAACAAAGAATCGTTCTGAATTGTTTGCCTGCTCATCAACTTTTCCTGCCCAGGTTCCTGAAACCTTTCACGATGATGTTCAGGTCGCTGTTTGTGCTGTAATCACGGGCGTAGATAAAATTAAGCCTTCGCTTGATCTCTTCAGATATATTATCCTTCCCAAAGGCATCTAACGGGTTCAGGATCCCTTTGCGGATATGGGGAAGCCGCTCCATATCATAGTGTTCGTCACGGATATAACCTACCCAGGAGCATAAGGATACCGCAACCAGAAAAATGTTCCTGATCAATCCCCATGGCTTGTTTACAAGGAATACCAGCAAGGGTAACATTAAGATTACACCAATACAGGCAGCCAGGTCAAGCAGGCGTTTGTTCCTTTTATTTTCAACATTCGTAATAGCATTGAGATTGACCGTGTATAGATCGCCGGCAGTATTGATCGAATTGCTTCCTATGATTGAAAGGCTGTCTTCCGGGGCGATTTTAAAATCAACATTCAGGTCCTGCAAAGATGACATCTGGTCGATGATTGCCTGGTGGCTCATGCTTTTGGAGCAGAAAATGACCTCATCTATCCTGTAAACCCTGATTATTTCATTGACTTGCGACAATGAACCGATAAAACCATCATTTTTTTGCTCCCTTGCTGCGACCGAGATCAGTCCGATAAAGCCAGGGTTGCCATATGAGCTTTGCAACAGTTCCCAAACTCTTTTAGCTTCATCGCGGTCACCTATGATCACAAACCGCCGGTTTCTCATCGGTCCAAACTGGATATTGCGGAACTTTGCCAAATGAAAAACGGTCCTGGTGGCTGACATCACCATAATGGCCCAGACAGATCCTAAGAGAATAATAGCCCTGGAAAACCTAAGGTTTTCAGGCAGCAACGCATAAGCCACCAGGATGATGATCGTACCAAGTAAAATGCCTCTGAATATCCTGGAGAATTTTACCGGTTTATCATAAGTTCCGTTGAAATAGCCTGATATTAACCAGACAAGTACGTAGCCAGGCACCGCCATGGTAAAGAATCCGGGCGGATATCCTCCCCCCTGGCGGAAAATCACGTGTTCTTCCCAGTAATTGATGATGAAGAACATCCCGCCATAGATCAGGATGGCATCAAATAAAGGCAGCAAAGCCCTGGATAAGAAACGGTTGAAAATCGCCAGGAATGCCCTGAAGTAAATAGCCAGGTGGATCAGGAAAGAAAACATCCTTGCTCTTTTGGAGGTGAAATGTTTCCTGGCAAAAATGATCATCGCATTATAGAAAAGAATGACATAATTAATGCTTCCTTTCTTCGTGCTTTCCCCTTTATAATGAATGATACGTGTTTCGGGATAATAATAATTCTGAAAACCGGCTTTAAGTATCCTGTATGACAGATCGATGTCTTCCCCATACATAAAAAAAGTCTCGTCGAGCAGACCAATTTTATCGAGGACTGTTTTTCTCAGCAGCATAAATGCGCCGTTTAAAATCTCGACAGGATTTATCTGGTCTTTATCCAGGTAACCGAGATGGTATTTACCGAAAACTTTGGATTTCGGGAAGAACCTTGATATTCCGAAGATCTTGTAAAAAGCCACGGAAGGAGTTGGAAGCCCGCGTTTTGATTCCGGCAGGAAATTGCCTTTTCCGTCAATCATTTTTACTCCGAGGCCGCCGGCATCCGGGTGGGTATCCATAAACAACAGGATCCTGGAAAAAGTATCACTTTCGACAACAGTGTCGGGGTTCAGCAAGAGAACATAATCCCCGGTTGACTTTTTAATAGCCTGGTTGTTGGCTTTTGAGTAACCTGTATTTTCCTTGTTCTCGATTAGGGTAACTTCAGGGAACCTTCCCCGGACCATTTTGACCGATCCGTCGACAGAGTTATTGTCAACGACGAAAACTTCCGTTTGCAGGCCTTCGCTGGCGCGGCGAACTGAATGCAGGCATTGCTCGAGGAAGTATTTAACGTTATAGTTGACAATGACAACGGATAGTTTCATCTGTCTCAGGTTGAATATCAAAGGCAAAAATACAAATCATGAAGCTATCATGGACAGGTATTATAACCCAAGTAACAATTTAAGATAAAATAATGTCTTGCTAAGTTTTTTTTTCTCTTTATTGCTATAAACCATTTCCGAAAGCAACTCCCGTGTATTTTCATGACGGGAAGCTCTGCCAATGACAAGGTTCAGTAACCGTTTCTTACGGGCGAGACTTTGTAATTTCAGTCCTAAATTTAATTCGGCGCCCAGCTTTTTATAGATTACCTGCTGGTAGTTTTTGGAATTCAAGTAGCTGAAATTATTTTTATCAAGGCAATCCGAAGCGATTTCTGCGGCAATGTAACCGCTGACCATTGCATTACCGATACCTTCGCCTGTAAAGGGATCTATCAGCCGGGCGGCATCACCGAGCAATAAATAGTTATCTCCTGCGATCCGCAAAGGGCCGGTATAAAAAGGCAGCCTGTTCGCCTCAATCTTGCCATTAAGTTTTGCATTATCGAACCGAACTTGCAAGTGAGGATATTTTTCAATTAGATGGAAAAGCAATTCTTTCAGGCTGCGCGGATTATTTCTGGCCAAGGGCTTGGGTAATGCAAGGCCGACATTGGCTGAGCCGTCTTGAAAGGGGAAAATCCATAAATACCAAGGGAGAAGCTCTTTTAAAAAATGTATCTCAATGGCATTTTGCTGATCGGTGCCTGTTACATTATCAAAATATCCTCTTATGCCTATTCCTTCTTCAACCTGGCCAGGGTAAGAAGGATCCAGTTGTTGGATCAGCTTTCTGTCGGCACCTGCAGCAAGAAGGACCATGCGTGTTTCTGCAATACATCTGCCATCCGTATCTTCCAGGATAATCGTACCGTCTTTCCGGATTAGTTTTTCAATATGGATTCCTGCTTCAGAGTTAACTGTGGAAAAACTTAGGGCCTTCTTTAGCAGAAAATGATCGAAATCAATTCTTTTGCAAACATAACCTGTGGGGAGAAAGAAATGATCTGATTTAAAAGATAACTCTATCATTTTCAGATCAGGTGAATAGAAACGCACAGCCCTGGAACTGGATGCGAAACTTGATTGGCTGAGCCCGGAAACATAATCAGGATCGATCTTGTTCAGGGTGCTGATCACTTTGCCACTCAAGCCATCACCGCAGATTTTCTCACGTGGAAATTGATATTTATCGATAAGCAGGCAGGGGATACCCTTTTTAGCGAGCGCTAAAGCCGCTGATGTACCTGCCGGTCCTGCGCCAATGATGGTAATGTCGGATTTGATTGGATCGGGCATCTGTCAACTTTACGTGCTATTGGATTGGTCTGACAGCCATGATTGGAATGCGGGTAAGAAAAAGATCTTCCTTTGTAATGCCCTGATAGAATATATTTTTAAGGATGTTTCGTTTATGGGGGATGAAGGCGATCAGATCAATTTTATGCTCTTCAAGGAAATTCCCAAGTGTCTCTTGTTGGCGATTATTATCAAGAATGTGAAAAGATATCCTCCCTTCCAGCTTTTTAAGTGTATGGTTTTCAGTGAGATTTTTAATTTCCTGCTTTGCCTCGACATTATCATCATCTTTCAATAAATGCAGACAGAAAATATTCACGTGGAAAGGCGAAAGGACAGTGTCAATTTCAAGAATAGCATCACAGTCAGCCGGGTCGAAGGTAGTCATGTAAGCCACGTTGCTGATCGAAGGAGTTTCTTCCAGCCCAGGCACAGCGATAACAGGGATTTTTGTATTATCAATGATCCGGCGCGCCACCGATCCTGATAGCAGCCTTTTCTTACCCATACCACTGGAACCCATGATGATAAGGTCGGGATCAAGTTGCTGAATAGCCTGAAGGATTTGCACTTCCGGGTCGCCGCTTCCCATCTGGTAATTGACTTTGACCTTTGAAAACCCCGATCGTGAAAGGTTGGAATTTAATTCATCAGCCATTTCCTTGAGCCTCGATTCTTTTTGTTGATGGAAATCGAGTATAATTTCATCTGTCAGCATAATCCCTGACTCAAAACCGGTATTAAATCCCCCGTCAGAAAAATACAACTGGTCGAAAAATGAATAAAACAAGGTAATTTCAGCTCCGGTAGCTTTTGCAATTACCAGGGCATATTGGCAGGATATGTCGGTATGTGGCGAAAAATCAACAGGCACTAGTATCCTTTTCATATCAATATTGAATTTGGAAATGATTCAGATCAAATATACATCAAAATCAGGAACCAGCCACCGATAAATGCTTAATTTTGATCAATAACAAAATTGGTTAAAAATATTTATCATGGAAACACAAAATAAATCGGAATTCAAAGTTACCGGAGAAGAACTATTGGCAAAGATCAAGGAATTGATCCACGAAGGCAATGTCAGGAAGATCATTATCAAAAATGAAAAGGGAGAAACTTATCTTGAGATTCCGGTTGCAATCGGACTTATCGGAGCCATTTTAGCGCCTGTCTTTGCAGCTATTGGAGCCCTTGCAGCCCTGGCCGCTAATTTTACAATCGAGGTTGAGCGGAAAGAGGATGAACAGGAGAAATGAAAATTGAAAGTTGAAAATTGAAATTTGGTTTCTTAGAGCTCGATAAGATTCAGCTTGTATTGGACAACCATCAGATTGCTTAACCTCTACGAGGTATTTTAGTCTATGGGGTTTCTTGGATTTTACAACACTAAGTCGTCTACGACGAATTCTGCATAGCAGATAAAGTACTGTAGAAGCGTGAAATACGGTTTGAAATTAATTCCCCGTAGGGGATCAACAAAAGGTGTGCCGGGCATGTAGTAAATCTCAATGGTGCGGGGGTAAACGCCTCCAAGTCCAAAAAGAGCCGTAATGGCCGGAATCTTATAGCCGAAAGCAAGGGTGTCCCGGGCGACCGGGAATCCGAAGG
>Ga0265292_1000472_pt1 | contig 57148 bp, 52 predicted proteins | sample Munlanlewell296A_FD_189080 | JGI IMG/M metagenome (GOLD analysis project Ga0265292, IMG submission 189080) | Leachate microbial communities from a municipal landfill in Southern Ontario, Canada - Leachate well 296A | ecosystem: Engineered > Solid waste > Landfill > Unclassified | place: Canada... | reverse complement strand
AATCAGAACAATTATTTTTAATGGCGATATTGGAACGACAATCAGAAAACTTTAACATTAACAATTTAAAGGATGTCGCATGAAAGCCACGTCAATTAAGCATTACAGAAGTGCGAAACTTGAGTTATAACATCATAAATCGAAATTTCCTGACCACCTTTTATTCCGGTCAAATTACCATTCGCATCTAATTTGATAAGAACAGCATCAGTTTGCATCCACCAGGTGGCATCTAAATTATGTCTTGTAGAGGCAAGTAAAACACCACCATCTGTTGCTGCTGTAACACCTGTTAACCAATAATTCGCATCACCTCCGATATATTTTTCATATTCGATTCCAAGAGTGTCGTTGAGCTTGGTTACATACATCCAACTCACATCTGAACCTGTAAATCCCTGGAAATTAAATATCCCGCCCAAAAATATTGAGGATGGCTCAATAAAATCAATACATTGCAATTCTCCAGCTCTTGATATGGTATCCGGTTTAGTTAAATTTAGCTGAGATTGAATATTTAGGTTGGAATCGAGCAAATATGAAGTAAACCTGTTAACTGATTTTTCAGGTATTATTTTACAACCTCCTGTTATCAATTTATTACCAGGATATATTCTTGAATAATAAGGTGTTCTATAATATTCAGGATAATAAAAATGCCTCAGGTATTCCAAATTAGTATCGATTTCAACGATTGAACAAATCTGGGCTCCTATTTCATAGTAAGCCCCTTCAGTGTGTAACCATATGGCAGTTGAATCGGAATTATACGTCATACACCATAATTCTCCCGATTGTTCTTCTGTCCAGTTGACAAATTGAAGACTATCACCATCCCCCGACATCTTTAACAAAAACATATTTCGCCATCCTTCAGGAGAACATCCATATAAAATATTTCCATCAGTGAGTTCTAATGCATGATATCTGTATCCGTTATAAACAAAGTTAAAATGATAGATCTTTTCCCAGATAACATTCAGATCATTGTCTATTTTAATAAATATTGTGAACGGAAAATAAGAACTCTGACCTTCCCGTATTCCCGTACCCATCAAAAGAGCGCCTCCGGAGTTGAAATTTAAATTAATAAGATTGTAAAAGGCTAGAATTGTGTCTTGTTTTTCAATTTGCCGGCACAGGGTATCTCCAAACTGACTTATTTTATATACGAACGGGAAATTTGTATAGCTGCTATCAGTTTGAAGTACTTTATTGATAATTCCACGGAAACTTCCATCACTTGTTAATATGAAGTTTGAAGGAGATTCATCATAGTCACCCATCCAGTTTATGACAAAAGTTGAGTCCTGTGGATAAACTTCAAATGGAGTTAAGAACAAATAAATATTAAGGAGAAAAATGAAAATTGAAAGAGGTTTCATGCCAGATTATTTTCGGTAAGTATTCAATATTCCAATATATTGTCGGCCCACCCTATACAGTCTAATATTCGATGTCCTACCCAAATATAATAATCGTGTTGGATATGGTAAGGAGATCTGTAGGTACACAATACCTTAGTTACACTTTTAAGTAATTTTAAATGTGTGAAAACAAAGGTAATAAGATGAATAAAGAAACCAAAGAATACCTGAAATTAAGATTTAAAATAATGGTTCTGGAATTTGCTCAGGCAATCGGAAATTACAATAGGGACTAATTCAATAAGTGTTTCCAGCCTGCCTACCGGGATTTATCTTTATCGTATATTCGATCAGAATCAACGGACTATACAATCTGGAAAATGGATCAAAATGTAGATGTTGTAATAGTAAGTTGTCAGAAAGGAAAATTCCTTCAAATTGACCACCTGGATTCATGACGTTTAAAAAGATTTTTCTGAATGCAAAGATTGTTGTTTAACCGCGAAGGCGTACGAAGGGTTTTCACGAAGGCGCGCGAAGGTTTTCTACCTTAGATGTATTTACTTTGCGTTACTTTGCGTTGTACTTTGTGTGCCTTTGCGGTTAAGCTAAAATAATGGTCGGAATCTATATACATATCCCTTTTTGCAAGCAGAAATGTCATTACTGCAACTTTTTCTCCGTTGCAACGACCCGGTGGAAAGTGCCATACATAGAGGCTTTGCTGAAGGAAATCGAATTGCGTAAGGCTTATTTCGACGGGGAAACGGTAAAAACCATTTACCTTGGCGGTGGGACTCCATCCCTTTTGCAAACAGATGAGCTTATCCGTATCTTCGACCAGATTTACCGGCATTTTCCCGTTGATCCCCAGGCTGAGATCACCCTGGAGGCCAATCCTGATGACATTACAGAAATCAGTGCCCGGGAATGGAACAACACACCTGTTAACCGGTTAAGTATAGGGGTTCAATCATTTTTTGACGATGATCTTCTTTACCTCAACCGCGTCCATAATTCCGGACAGGCATTTCAGGCCATTGATGACGCACGGAAAAACGGTTTTGATAACCTGACCATCGACCTGATCTATGGAATCCCCACGCTGACTGACGAAAAGTGGGCAAAAAACCTTGAATATTTCTTCTCACTGAATATTCCACATCTTTCTGCATACTCCCTGACCGTTGAGCAGAAAACCCCCCTCGATCTGCTGATCAGGAAGGGAAAATACGCCAGGGTGGATGAGAAGCAATCGATCGGGCACTATAAGATCCTGCTTGAACAGGTCAGGAAAAATGGGTTTATTCATTACGAAATTTCGAATTTCGCCCGGGAAGGTTATTATTCGAGGCATAACAGCCTGTACTGGCTTGGCGGGCATTACCTGGGCCTCGGGGCTTCAGCCCATTCATACAACGGAAATTCCAGGCAATGGAACGTTTCCAACATCACCAAATATATTCAGCTTGATAACTTTCATACAACCATAGAGGAAAAGGAAATTTTAACAAAAGACCAGAAGTATAATGAATATGTGATGACTTCATTGCGAACTGTCTGGGGCTGTGATACTACTCATATCCTGAACGTATTCGGAAGTGATTTTGAATCATGTTTTATCCGGAATGCTAAGATCTACTTAGAAAAACATCATTTATACCGGGAAGGGACAAAGTATTTTCTGACGGATGAAGGAAAGCTTTTTGCTGATGGGATTGCTTCGGGTTTATTTGTCTAACCACTAAGGCACTGAGGACACTCAGAAGCACTAAGATTAAGGCACATAAGGAATTTAATTAAAATATTTTCCCGAATTCAACATTCAACATTCAAAATTCAACATTTCTAAGCGCCTTTGCGGTTAATAATAAGAATTTTAAGAGGATCAATTAATTTTAAATTCCATCCGTACCGGCTGGTGGTCGCTCCAGGCAAAGCCAAGATCCTGGGTATTGATCTTTTCAACCGAAATATTGGGCGATACGACAAAAAAATCAATGATAGTCGTCGGAGTTTTCCCCCTGGTATATATTTCATCAACATTACGGTTTGAAGGGATTTCCGGGTCAAAAACCCATTTCCAGCCCTCCGGAATAAAATCTGCTCCGATTCCCGGCTCAATCGTTCTCGCAATATCTCCCGTAATAAAAGTTCCGGCCTTATACCCGACCGGGTTCAGGTTCCAGTCACCGCCCGTGATCACAAAATTGCCTTTTTCATAATCCTTCAGCATCATTTCCTTCAATACAGCTATTTGCTGGTTTCGCTGCGATCCGTCATCGAAGGCTTCATTGTGCGTATTTATCAGTACCAGTTCTTTGCCACCGGGCAGAGCAAGCCTCGACAGCAGGAAACATCGGTCAAGCATGAACAACCTGAGCGGCCAGTTATAGCCGCCCGGAAATGCATAACGGATGTTTTCCATGGTATGAAAGGACGAAAAGCTTACCAGGCCGCTTTTCACTTTACCGAGAGGATTGCGCAAGGGCACCGGCACAAAGCTGACAAGATAATTAACTGCGGCAGATGATTCCATGTGCGGAGATATTTTACGAAGCCTGTCAACCTGGTCATCGTAATAACTTCTCCTGGATTTCAGATCCACTTCCTGAAAAAAACAAAAGTCAACCCCTTCGGATAGTTCAAGATATTTCAGGGCTTCCCTTGAATAGTTCTGGTAATCTGCTATTGAAGGCCTTGTCATCCGGCCGCCATCATAAAAGAAGTCACAATCTTTTCCTAATCCGAAATAGCCGATGTTCCAGGACAGAAGAGTGAAGATACTGTCATTTATTTGAATCTCAGGAGCATTACCTTTCATTTCCGCTTTTTCAGGATCTTCCGGCCTGTAATCTGCCAGTGTTGCCAGTAATAAGAGCAGGCATGCCAGGACAACGAGGGCAGATACCAGGATTGCAATTGCTTTCAGCCATCTCATCATGATCTCATTGCTTAACGGACTTAAAAATACTAAATTATCATTTATTTTTTACTTTTGTTTGACAAAAACCCGTTTCACCAGATGCCGATATTAGGACCATTAGTTAAAAGAGCATATGAATTAGGCCGGCTACCTGATATGGCTAAACCAAAAGTTGATGCTTATACTGCACAAAAGCGGGTACTTAAAAAACTGCTCCGGAAGGCCCAATTTACTGCTTTCGGTGAATATTACGGTTTTTCTGACATCCTGAAAAATGACGATTATGTCAAGATGTTTCAATCAAGGGTTCCGACTTTTACCTATAACACCATGTTCAGAAAGTGGTGGTACCGTATCCTGAACGGAGAAGCTTTTATCACCTGGCCGGGGCGTGTCAAGTATTTCGCTTTAACATCCGGTACTTCGGAAGCATCAAGCAAACATATACCGGTTACTTCGGAAATGATCCGGGCGATACGGAAAGTCAGTATCCGGCAGTTAGTATATTCTCTTTCTTACCATTTGCCCGATAAGTTTTATGAAAAAGGTATGTTGATGATTGGCGGAAGCACTCATTTACATTTCAACGGTACTTATTACGAGGGCGATCTGTCGGGGATTTCTGCCAGCACGATACCTTTCTGGTTCCAGCATTTTTACAAGCCAGGCAAGAGGATATCCAGGGAGCGTGACTGGGCCACGAAGCTCGATGAGATCGTTAAATCAGCCATAACCTGGGATATCGGGGTTATCGTCGGGGTCCCGGCCTGGATACAGATCATCCTGGAGCGCATCATCTCTTTTTACCAGGTTAAGACGATCCACGATATCTGGCCTAACCTGGCGATTTATGTTCATAGCGGTGTATCCTTTGAACCTTATGCAAAATCATTTGAAAAACTTTTCGGCAGGCCGATGATCTTTCATGAATCTTATTTAGCTTCAGAAGGTTATATTGCTTACCAGAAAAGGATTAATGTGAAAGCGTTACAATTGGTCCTTGATAATGGTTTGTTTTTTGAATTTGTTCCTTTTGACGAGTATAATTTTGACAATGAAGGCGACATGGTGGATCATCCGGTAACTCTTACGATTAACCAGGTGGAGGAGAATAAGGAGTATGCCCTGTTATTATCAACCTGTGCCGGGGCCTGGCGCTATTTGATCGGTGATACGATAAAATTTACCTCAAAGGCACATTCGGAGATCATCATAACAGGCCGGACCAAGCATTTTATAAGCATTTGCGGTGAGCATCTTTCAGTGGAAAACATGAACTGTGCGGTTAAAATGCTTTGCGATGAGCTAAATATTGAGATCAGGGAGTTTACAGTAACCGGCATCAAGCATGAAAGCCTGTTTGCTCATAAATGGTACCTGGGAACGGATGACCCGCTCAATGCTAACCTGGCAAAGGAAAAGATCGATGAATACCTGAAAATCCTCAATGACGATTATCGTGTTGAGCGGGTAGCCGCCATCAAGGATATTTTCGTCGAGGTTTTGCCATCGCAGGCTTTTTCGACCTGGATGAAAATTCACAACAAAGAAGGCGGAGCTAATAAATTTCCACGCGTCCTGAAAAAGGATCAGCCGGCTACGTGGGAAAAGTACCTGGCTGATTTTAATTTCAAAAAATGCTGATGCAGACTATCATAGAAGGTGTCATACTGGGCCTTACCCTTAGCATTTTCTTTGGTTTTGGCCCTGCGCTGGTGGCTGAAATTCAAACCAGTATACTCCGGGGTTTCTGGGCAGCTGTATTATTAGCTTTTGGCGTTTTCTTAAGTGATGCAGCAATAGTTGCCATGGGTTTCATCGGCGCAGTGCAGATTTTCGAAAATAACAAAACGCTACTTGGTTTGATTGGCGGTATCATCCTGATCATATTCGGCATCGTTACTTACAGGAGAAAAGCAACTATCGATGTCGACAGCCATAATCCTGAACTGAAACAAAAAAATCCAATTTTTTTAACGTATATACTCAAAGGCTTTTTTATCAATTTCACCAATCCTTTCATCTGGATTTTCTGGATGGGGGTGGTGGTCGGGTTTACATCACACTATAAGGGTGAAATCCTGTCACTGATCATTTTCTTCACTACCACACTAGGAATTGTACTTCTGATGGATGTGTTTAAAATATTCTCCGCTTATAAGGTCAAGAAATATATTCAAACGCATAATATTGTCTGGATCAACCGGATTGCGGGGTTTGGGCTGGTTTTATTCGGTATTTACCTGGTTATCCGGACTTACCTGGAGATAGGTGTTTAAAAGGGGAGTGTATCAAAAGTAAAAATTTAATATGTATTAATAATCACAGTTATGAAAAAAACCAATTGGATCATTTTCCTGGTCAACGGTGTGATTGCCATCCTGTTTGGCCTTTTAGCGCTGCTGGTGCCTGCTGAAACCATTGTTTCGCTTACTATTTATTTTGGCCTGCTTATACTATTAGGGGGTTTGATTTTATTTTATTTCTCTTATAAAAACCTCCGCGCAGAAAAGCCCTATCTGTTACTTATGGCAGAGGCCATTTTAGCCATCCTGATCGGTGCTGTTATCGTTTTTTATCCAAAATCATCTTTGCAGATTTTCCTTATCATGATCGGTATCTGGGCGACCATTATGGGTTTATTGCAGATTATCATTGCCGTGCAAATGAAGGGGAAGGTCAGAAATTCCAGTTTGTTTACCCTGAATGGGGTTATTACCTTGGTTTTCGGCCTGTTATTGTTTTTTAACCCGATGGGTGCGATAGAAGCCCTCTTTATCGTTATCGGGTTATTGGCCCTGATTGCGGGATTACTTCTTGTTTACTTAGCCTTTAAAATAAGGGGATCCGTTCAGAAGGTTAATGGTTAGTGGTTCGGGGTGCCGGAGCTTACCCAACATCCGCCTTTATATCTTTGATATTGAGCTGGAACGATTTTTTGCCGTTCCATTCATTCTCTTCGATATGGTAACAGATATTAAACGGGTTGCCATCCCGGATATACTCAAAATTTTCCTCTCCCTGCTGGAAAGCAATGGATGAGATCGGTTCGCTCCTTACATCGCGCTGAAAGACTTCAAGTTTAAGGTGGTTATTGCCGACGATCTTGGCTTTACCGGCGTCCACGACGTTATCTGTCTCAAAAACCGGCGACATATTTCCCGGGCCAAAGGGAGCGAACTGTTTGAGTACGTCATAAAATTTCCGCTTTATATCCTGAAGGTCTAACTTTGCATCGATTTCAATTTCCGGCGTGGAAAGTTCTTCCGTCAGGTGGGTCCTGACATAATCCTCGAACCGTTCTTTGAACTTATCCAGATTTTCGGGCTTTAAGGAAAGGCCTGCGGCATAAGTATGGCCGCCGAAGTGTTCGAGCAGGTCGCCACAGGCATCGACGGCATCATAGATATCGAACCCTTTGATGGAGCGTGCTGATCCGGTAATCATACCTTCCGATTCAGTTAAAACGATGGTTGGCCGGTAGAAAGTTTCTATCAGCCTGGACGCTACGATGCCGATTACGCCTTTATGCCATTCCGCGTGGTACAGAACCGTGCTCTTTCGCTCATTAAGCTTCGGATCAGCATGCATGATCTCCAATGCATGAAGCGTGGCATGCGAATCCAGGGTTTTTCTTTCGGTGTTAATTTCATTGATCTGGTTTCCCAGCTTGAAAGCCCGTTCCGGATCTTTTGTAATAAGCAATTCAACAGAGTTGCGCGCACTTTCTATCCTTCCCGCCGCGTTGATCCTCGGGCCGACGATAAACACCAGGTCGTTGATCGTCAATTCCCTGATATATTGCTTATTGACGCCATCCCCCCCGTTCGATTTGCTGTACTTATTGCTGACATTCAGGATCGCTTCAAGCCCGGCACGGGGTTGGGTATTGATCCTTTTCAGGCCATAGTAAGCCAGCACCCGGTTTTCGCCGGTTATCGGAACGATATCGGAGGCAATGCTGACCACGACCAGGTCGAGGTACTCTTCCAGTGATGAAAAAGCAATGTTGTTTTTCCAGGCAAATGCCTGGACAAGCTTAAAGCCGATACCGCAACCGGCAAGTTCTTTATAAGGATAAGTGCAATCGTCCCTTTTCGGATCGAGGATAGCACAGGCGGCCGGCAGTTTATCGCCGGGCCGGTGATGATCGCAAATAATAAAATCTACCTTGTGTTCTTTTGCATAATCCACTTTTTCAACCGCTTTGATCCCGCAATCGAGCGCAATGATCAGGCTAAACCCATTCCGGGCGGCAAAATCAATGCCTTTGAAAGATATGCCATATCCTTCGCTGTAGCGGTCGGGAACATAAAAATCAACCTTGTCGTGAATGGTTTTTAGGAATGTATAAACTAAAGCGACGGCCGTTGTGCCATCCACATCATAATCTCCGTAGACAAGTATTTTTTCACCTTTTTTCAGCGCCCGTTCGATTCTTTCTACTGCCAGGTGCATGTCTTTCATCAGAAAGGGGTCATGAAGATGCTCCATTTGCGGTCGAAAATAAGCCTTCGCTTCATCGTAACTGGTAACCCCATGTTGGGCCAATAGATTCGCCACGTTCTCGTTAATATTGAGAACCTTGCTCAAATGCCTGACCAAATCTTTATTTCCTTGGGGTTTTAATACCCAGCGTTTTTCCATAACTTATTGTTTGATAAAATTAAGCAAATAATCTGCTTATTAATCAGGAGATCAGGTAAAATATACCCGGTCTGAACCAAAAAACTTTTTAAATCCCTGAAAAAGCCTTTAAAAAGTGGAGCGCATGGCTTCCACGGGATCTAGCCTGGAAGCGTTCCATGCGGGGATAAGCCCGGAAATAAAGCCGATAAAAGCAGAAACAAAAATCCCAAGCAAAATATTCTTCTGGGTAAGGATAAGATCCATATCATATAGCTGTGAAACCGCAAACGCCAGGATAAAAACGATGATCAAGCCTAAGATCCCCCCGAAAAGGGATAAAAATACCGCTTCAAACAGAAACTGCAGCATGATGAAATATTTTTTAGCGCCTAACGATTTCTGAATGCCGATGATCCTGGTGCGCTCTTTCACTGAAACGAACATGATATTGGCAATCCCAAATCCCCCCACAAGCAGTGAAAATCCCCCGATGACCCAGCCTACCATGGCAATCACGCCAAACAACTGGTCAAAACCTTTGCTGATAATATCCGTCTGGTTAATGGCAAAATTATCTTCAGCTTTAGGTTTAAGTTTGCGAACAGACCGCATGATTCCGGTCAACTCATCCCTCATTTCATCCAGTGAAACACCGGGTTTTGCTTTTACCGCAATCATTCCCTGAAGATCCCTGATATCCATGTGGTTACGCGCATAATTCACCGGGACGATCAATTGGTCATCTGACGAATTGCCAAAAATATTATTTCCTTCTTTCTTCATTACTCCGATTACTTCCGTATTCAGACCGAAAATCCGTATCTTTTTACCGATCGGTTCATTTGTTCGCAAAAGGTTCGTAACAATATCACTGCCGATGATCACCACCGCCCTTCCACTAGTGAATTCCACCGATGAAATAAACCTGCCTTCCGCGATATCTATGGGCATCACTTTATCATAATCCTCTGAAATCATGATGATGTTGGCATTTTCGATGGCTTTTTCCCTGTATTTTATTGTTTCATTAATCCCGGCAGCATAACCACAGGCCTGGGAAGACTGGCTGCGGCGCAGGATTTCCTTAAGATCGGATGGTGAAGCTTCAGGCCGGTTGATGTATTTCCACCATGGATAATCGCCACCCATCGCCCAGGGCCATTTCTGAACGAACAAGACATCATTTCCCAGTGAGTTTATGCTGGTGCGGATCGTGCTTTCCATTGAATCAAAAATGGTAAAAACAGCGATAATTGAAAAAATCCCGATAGTGATCCCCAACAGGGAAAGCAGCGTGCGGACCTTGTTCATGACGATCTCATGCAAGGCAAATAAGTAGCTTTCTCTCAAGAGTTTCAGGAAAATCTTCATAAAGATATGGTTCCGATATCGATCGTAAAATTAATATAAATAAAAAACGAATTAAGACTTATATTTGAAGATTCATCTTAAAAGACAAAATTTTACCCTTTTATGGATAAGAAAATCAGCAGTGCCCTGATTTCAGTTTATTACAAGGATGGTTTGGAAGAAATAGTCAGGGAACTCCACCGGCTTGGCGTAACAATTTATTCCACCGGCGGAACATATGATTTCATCAGCAAATTGGGAATCCCGGCCACTGCTGTGGAATCCCTGACATCGTACCCGTCCATATTTGGTGGCCGCGTAAAAACCCTGCATCCAAAAGTTTTCGGAGGTATCCTTTACCGCCGGGAAAATAAAGATGATTTGGAACAGGCCCGTCAATATGAAATACCTGCCATTGACCTGGTCATTGTAGATCTTTATCCTTTTGAAGAAACTGTTACCCGGACTGATGATGATGATGAAATCATCGAAAAAATAGATATCGGCGGGATATCGCTGATTCGCGCAGCAGCAAAAAATTTCCGGGATGTTCTGATAATAGCTTCTTCCTCGCAATACCCGGATCTGATCCGGTTGCTAAAGGAACGGGATGGCAAAACCAGCATAGGTGACCGCCGGAAGTTTGCCGGTATGGCTTTCGGGGTTTCCTCACATTACGATACTGCTATTTTAAGGTATATCCAGCCCCCGCATATCCTGAGATACGGCGAAAATCCGCACCAGCAAGGTGTTTTTCACGGTGACCTGGAAAAAGTTTTTAAACGTTTGCATGGCAAGGAAATCTCTTACAACAATTTAGGTGATCTTGATGCTGCCATAGCCCTTATCAACGAATTTGACGAGACGACATTTGCAATCCTGAAGCATAACAATGCCTGTGGGTGCGCCAGTCGTCCCATCCTGGCCGAAGCCTGGAAAGATGCCCTGGCCGGTGATCCGGTTTCGGCTTTCGGCGGCGTACTGATCACTAATGCAGAGATCGATGAGGTAACGGCCATTGAAATTGACAGGTTGTTTTTTGAGATCATCCTGGCGCCGGCTTATAAAAAAAGTGCATTGGAAAAGCTTCAAAGCAAGAAAAATAGAATAATTTTGCAGCAGGGGGAATATAGTTTTCCTGCGCGGCAGTTCAGATCAGTATTGAATGGTGTGATAGAACAGGAGAAAGATCTGAAAAGTGAGAAGAAAGAAGACCTGCAGGCGGTGACCGACAGGCGGCCAACGGACCTGGAAACATACGATCTTCTTTTTGCCAACAAGATCGTGAAGCATACCCGCTCAAACGCAATTGTGCTGGTGAAAAACAAGCAGCTGATTGCCAGTGGTGTCGGGCAGACTTCAAGGGTTGATGCACTAAAACAAGCTATTGCAAAAGCCCGGGAGTTCAACTTTGAACTATCGGGAGCTGTTATGGCATCGGATGCTTTTTTCCCTTTTTCTGATTCCGTGGAAATCGCCCACCGTGCTGGTATTACGGCCATCATTCAACCGGGGGGTTCGGTACGCGATCAGGATTCAATTGATTATTGCCGTCAACACGGATTAGCCATGGTTTTCACCGGAATACGGCATTTTAAACATTAAAATTAAATACAGCGCTAACGAATACAACGAATGGGACTCTTTTCATTTCTCACCAAAGAAATCGCCATTGACCTTGGAACTGCCAACACGATCATTATTTACAATGATAAGGTAGTCGTGGATGAACCTTCTATTGTTGCACTTGAAAGAAATACAGGCAAAGTAATAGCAGTAGGGAAGAAAGCTATGATGATGCACGGCAAGACCCACGAAAATATCAAGACAGTCAGGCCTTTACGCGACGGGGTGATTGCCGATTTCAAAGCGACGGAAATAATGATCCGGGAAATGATCAAAATGATCGGCTTTAAGAATAATATCTTTCCCCCTGCCCTGAAAATGGTTATTTGCATCCCATCCGGTATCACTGAAGTGGAAGAGCGGGCCGTTAAGGATTCTGCCGAACAGGCGGGCGCCAAGGAAGTCAGGCTTATCCATGAGCCCATGGCCGCTGCAATCGGGATCGGGATCGATGTCCTGGAACCTACCGGTAACATGATTATCGACATTGGTGGCGGAACCAGTGAGATCGCCGTTATTGCACTGGGAGGCATTGTGAATAACAAATCGATCCGTATTGCCGGTGACGATTTTAATGCCGACATCGAAGAGTACATGCGCAAGCAGCACAATATCATTGTCGGTGAGCGCACTGCCGAAAGAATTAAGATTGAGGTTGGGGCAGCTATGACCGATATCGACAATCCCCCTGATGATTACCCCGTCCATGGACGTGACATGCTTACCGGCATCCCGAAAGAGATCACGGTAAATTATGCCGAAATTGCCCATTGTCTCGATAAATCCATTTCCAAAATTGAAGCGGCTGTCCTGAATGCATTGGAAATGACACCGCCTGAACTGTCGGCTGATATTTACCGCACGGGCATTTATCTTGCCGGGGGCGGATCGTTGCTCCGCGGCCTGGACAAACGTCTGCACCTGAAGACCAAGCTGCCGGTACATATGGCCGAGGATCCGTTGAGGGCCGTTGCCAGGGGTACCGGAATTGCGCTTAAGAACTTTGATAAATTCACATTCCTGATCAAATAAGATGCGAAACCTGCTGGCATTTATTTCCAGGTACCAGTTTTTATTTCTTTTCCTGATCTTTTTGGGCATCTCATTCATACTCTTATACAACAACAACTATTACCAAAGGTCAAAGGTTGTCAGCACCACCGGCCGGATTACCGGAAAGCTCAACCAGCAATATGAAAATTTTACCGGTTATTTCGACCTTAAAAAATCCAATGAAGACCTTGCGGCTGAAAATGCACGTCTCCGATCCCTGCTCAAAATCAAAATCAAAACAATCCCCGATTCGCTTATCACCGTTGAGTCTGGCCTTACCCTCCGCTATATCAGCGCGAAAGTGATCAGCAATTCCGTTCAGCAAAGGAATAATTTTTTCATGCTCGATAAAGGGTGGCACTCAGGTATAAAAAAAGATATGGGGGTGATTACCCCGGAAGGTGTTGTGGGTATTATAATCGATGTATCTGAAAACTATAGTTCCGGTATATCGGTCCTGCATAAAGATACCAGGATAAGCGGCCGGATAAAGAAAAATAAACAGCTGGTCAACATTTCCTGGGATGGCCTGAATTATAGGCTTGGCGACATTTCTCATATCCCGACGCACGTAAACCTGGTTCCCGGCGATACTATCCTGACCAGTGGAAATTCGCAGATCTTCCCGGAAGGATTGATGATCGGAACAGTCGAATATGTTGAAGATGAGATGGAGAATCTTTTTAAAAAAGGAAAGGTCCGTTTTTCCATTGATTATAATCAGATCACTTATGTGTATGTGATTGAAAATTCTTCCAGGGAAGAGATCATACGCTTAAAAACGACTACACCAAATGAATAGGAAACTGGTTGGAAATATCATCCGGTTCATATTACTGGCTTTTGCACAGATTTATATCTTCAATAAAATCCAGGTCAGCGGTTATATCAATCCGCAGGTTTACGTGCTGTTTATACTCATGCTTCCCTTTGAGATTTCCGGCTTCTGGCTGTTAACTTTTGCTTTTATCATGGGCCTTACCATTGATTTTTTTCAACATACACCCGGGATGCATGCTGCGGCATCGGTGATGCTGGCATTCTTCCGCCCCGGCATTATCCGCCTCGTTGGGAAAAAAGACGACCTGGAGCCCTGGCATTACCCTAATGTCCGCGATGCAGGCTCTCTTTGGTTCTTAACTTATGCCATCATTCTCGTTTTTCTGCATCATCTTTTTCTCTTTTACCTTGAAGTGTTCCGTTTCAGTGAATTCATCCATACCTTGCTTAAGGTTCTCATCAATACTGTTCTGACTTCACTGATTATTATGCTGATCCAGTATTTATTCTATTCCAGGAGGCCGGATTAAAGATTTGTTTAGTAGTTTTGTCATCTTATTAAAATATTACCATATGTTTAAAAATCTGTTCATTATCGTATTGGTTGCCGCTACGATAGCATCATGCAGCCCGACTGCCAAAAACGAATTTACAATCACCGGTACGGTTGACTCTGTCTTCAATGGCTCTGTTTATTTGCAGAGAAGGATTGAGGCCCCTCTTATCACCATAGATTCAGCTCAGATCTCCGGTGGGAAGTTCAGATTTAATGGTACCGTTGATTACCCGGAAGTATATTATCTTACCATCCCTGCAACCAAATCATCTATTCCATTTTTTATTGAACATGCGGAGATTACGGTAAATATCAATACCAAAGAAATTAATAAGACAAAAATTATCGGTTCAAAGACCCAGACAGAATATGACCGATATCTTGATCAGGTTGACCAGTATAACACCAGGATCCGGGAAAGTTATCAGATGTATAATGTTGCGCAGGAGGTCGGTGACAAGGAAAAAGCCCGGTATTATGATTCCGTCACCAATGCAATCGATTCCGAACGGGAACTGTTCTCGAAAAAATATGTCCTGGAGAACAACCAATCATTTATAAGTCCATATATAATCTATCGAAATTCATGGAATTATGAGATGGAAGAGCTTGAAAAAAGCTTAGGTAATTTCGATACGGCACTTACGCATTCCTTATACACAGGTTTTATGAATGAATATTTGGCAACCTTAAAGCGGACTTCTGTCGGGCAGATGTATGTTCCGTTCAATATGCAGGACTCCAGCGGAATGTCCCAGTCCATTGACAATCTCATCGGGCAGAATTATCTCCTGGTTGATTTCTGGGCTTCCTGGTGTGCCCCCTGCAGGGAAGAAAATCCCAACCTGGTTGCGCTGTACAATCAATACCATGACAAGGGTTTTGATATTCTAGGTGTCTCTTTTGATTCAAATCGCGAACGCTGGTTGGGAGCGATTAAGTCTGACAGCCTGGCGTGGAACCATGTTTCCGATCTGCTGGGATGGGAAAATAAAGTCGGAAAGCTTTATGGCATCCGGTCAATTCCATCGAATGTGCTGTTAAATCCTTCCGGTTTAATCATCGCGAAAAATCTCCGGGGAGAAGACCTGAGAAAGAAGCTGGAGGAGTTGTTCCCGGTTGTATTGCAATAATCTGGCAGATTCCCGCTTGCGCGGGAATCTTTATGGTTAATCCTCTTCTTTATCAGTCTTCTGAATCTTAGCCTGCTGCTCCTTCCACAATTTATTGAAAGTCTTGGCCTCCAGGCGTGGCAATTCCCTGCGCGGGCCCCAGGTTGAGGCAAAGAAATTTTTGAAAATTGCATTTTTCAGCCCTCCCCCCATATTCATCAGGTTACGGCTTAGCAGTACCCTTCGCATATTGCTCATGACGAATTTTTCTCCCCCGGTATACAATCCCTGTTCAATGCTTTCATGACGGTTTACCAGCAGCAGTTCATGAAGGGGAATGTTAACCGGGCAAACATCCGTGCAGCTGCCGCAAAGGGAGGAAGCATAGCTCAGATGCTTGTAATCCTTCATGTTCTCAAGATATGGCGTGATGACAGAGCCTATGGGCCCGGTATAAACTGTTGAATAAGTGTAGCCCCCGATGTTGCGATAAATAGGGCAAGCGTTAAGGCAAGCACCGCAGCGGATACACGACAGGGCCCGCCTGGCTCTTTCCTGCTTAAGCACTTCTGTGCGCCGGTTATCGAGCAGGATCACATACATTTCCTCCGGCCCGTCTGATTCACCCTCTTTCGCCGGCCCGAAAATGATACTATTATAGGCCGTAACTTTCTGCCCGGTGCCAAATGTGGCCAGTAAGGGCCAGAATAGCTGCAGATCATTGATGGAAGGGATGAGCTTCTCTATGCCGGCTATGACGATATGCACTTTAGGAAATGAAAAAGACATCATAGCATTTCCTTCATTTTCGGTCAGACAAATAGCCCCGACATCTGCCAGTAAAAAGTTTGCCCCTGTTATTCCCGCTTCCGCTTCCCCAAATTTGTTTCGAAGGTGTTTTCGCGTAAAGGCTGCTATTTGCTGAGGGGTGGAATCATCAGGCAATCCGAATTTCTGGTTATAAAGCGCGGCCACATCTTCTTTCGATTTATGCATGGCCGGCGTTAATATGTGATAGGGTTTTTCACCGGCAAGCTGCACGATGAACTCACCAAGGTCCGTTTCTATCGGTTCTATTTTTTTCTTCTCCAAAATCTCATTGAGCTCAAGCTCTTCGGTCATGATAGATTTTGATTTGACCACCGAAGTTGCTTTAATTTTTTTTAAGATGGCTAATATCTCTTTTACGGCATCTTTCCTGGTAGGGGCCCAGATGACTTTACCGCCGTTCTTCTGAAAATTGACCTCGAATTCAATCAGGTATTTATCCAGGTCATTCAGGATTTTATGCTTAAGGTTAGCTGCCCTCTTCCTGGCAAGCTCAAGGTCACTGAACTGTAGCTTCCCTTTTAAAACATTCGTATTATATTTCGATATATTATAATGGATCTTGCGCCTGTGTTCCAGGTCAAAGCTAATTTTTTCAGCATCTTTCAGAAATTTTTTCTGAAGTTCCATAGTACCCCCTTATTTTTTTAAGCTGATTTTTTCAATCCTTTTCTGATGCCTGCCACCTTCAAATTCAGTATTTAAAAAAATCTTCACCAGTTTCATGGCAAACTCCGGTTTCAGGAACCGGCCCGGTAAAGACAAAATATTAGCATTATTATGCTGCCTTGCCAGTTTGGTAATTTCTTCCGACCAGCACAGGGCAGCTCTGACATGCGGATATTTATTCGCCACCATCTGTGCGCCATTGCCACTGCCACAAATAATAATCCCAAATTTATAAATACCATTATTGATTTCCCCGGCTAATGGATGAATAAAATCCGGATAATCAACACTTTCACTGTTATACGTACCAAAATCCTTTACTTCGTAACCGCTTGTAACCAGGTTATCGATGATATATCTCTTCATTTCAAAACCGCCATGGTCTGAAGCAACAGGGATTATTTCTTTGCTGATATCCATCTTTTACATTATTAGCATCAAACAAAGTTAAATGGATAATGAATTTGTTTAACAAATATTTGTTTATAACTGGGTATTGTTATGTATAACTGGTACTTGTTTTGATAGAAGAAGGTGTTGATTTATGTGGTGATGGGTTTTACCTGTTTTTATAATTACATATGAGTAGTTCACTTCATTTTTATAAACACCCGTTATCTGAAATAATATGTTTATTTTTTAACAATATAAATTATGGACATGTTGTTAATAATTGTTAATATTCGTGAAATCAAATAATAATGAAGAAATTTGCAAATATTTCTGTTTATAAATATGAATAACTCACTAATTCTAATTTTTACCGGATAAGTTATAAACCTTACTAACAGGAATAATATCTAATAATAAAGTATTTATTTAAATTAATAATAATAGTAAGTTCATAACAAGAGCATGGAAAATGATAGAGTCCATAACAACATAAAAATTGATTACAGGAATGAATTTTTAAAATTGCGAAAAGAAAAGAATGCGATTTTACTTGCTCATTATTACCAGGTAGATGAAATACAGGAAATAGCTGATTATGTTGGTGATAGTCTCGGTTTAGCTCAGCAGGCTGCTTTATCGGAATCATCAATCATTGTTTTTGCGGGGGTTCATTTCATGGCCGAAACGGCTAAAATATTAAATCCTGCGGCTAAGGTATTACTTCCGGACCTTGAGGCAGGGTGTTCACTGGCAGATTCCTGTCCTTATGACCAATTCAGTGATTTTATCAGCCACCATCCGGATCATGTTGTAGTATCTTACATCAATTGCAGTGCAGCCGTCAAAACCTTATCCGATGTTATCTGCACTTCCGGTAACGCAGTGAAGATTGTAGAGTCATTTCCCAAAAAGCAAAAAATTATATTTGCCCCGGATAAAAACTTAGGAGGATATGTAAACCGGATGACGGGACGGAACATGGTACTTTGGGATGGGACCTGTGAGGTTCATGACATTCTTCAGACCGAAGCAGTCATTAATCTGAAAATTAAGCATCCGGATGCGAAACTCATTGCCCACCCGGAATGTAAAGCACCCATCCTGGAAATAGCTGATTTTGTTGGATCTACCACAGCCCTGTTAAATTTCACCAAAAATGATGAGTCAAAAAAATATATCGTCGCCACAGAAACAGGCATACTTTATCAGATGAGGAAATCATCGCCCGGGAAAGAGTTTATCATCGTTCCATCGGATGAGACTTGTTCCTGCAATGATTGCCCTTATATGAAACTCAATACTATGCAGAAACTTTACCTTTGCCTGAAAAACGAAAGACCGGAAATCATACTGAAGCCGGAAATCATTGAAAAAGCATGTAAACCGATTGAAAAAATGCTGGAAATTTCAAAAAAAGCTAACCTGATCAAATAATTTGCGGGAAGTGAAAAAGATTATTGCAGGGCTTACAGGTTTAATATTACTGATAAATCTTTCTGTGTTTTCACAGGTAGAAACGAAGGTAATTACGGACGGTTACCAGGTTTTTTACCATCCCGATGGTTCCAAAGCAAGTGAAGGTACTATGCGCAATGGAAAACCGGATGGTTACTGGAAAACTTATAATGATCAGGGTATACTGGTTTCGGAAGGTAACCGGAAAAATTTTGAGCTCGACAGCACCTGGAAATTTTATGATGATAAAGGCAAAATCGCCATGGATATCAATTACCGGAATGGTAAAAAAGATGGCATCAGGAAGACTTTCCGGGAAGATGAAATAATCGAAGAAAATTTCAAAAATGATACTAAAGACGGTTTAACCCGGTATTACTATTTGGATGGTCAGGTCAGAAAAGATGTCAGTTTCCGCGAAGGCCTGGAAGAAGGCCTTGCCAGGGAATTTGATAAAGACGGCAGGATCATCACGCTTATAACATACAAAAGCGGTTTTATCACAGAACGGGAACTCATTAACCGTTTTGATAACAACGGCAAGAAACATGGATTATGGAAATATTTTTATCCTGACGGGATGGTAAGGCAGGAAGGTACTTTTAAGCACGGCCTTGAAAACGGGTATTTCAAGGAATATGACGAGGAAGGCAACCTTCTCTCCACAGCTAAGTATGCTGAAGGTATTAAACTGGAAGATGTAGCCGAATTGGTTAAGCTGGATGTCCGAAAGGATTATTATCCCGACGGGAAAGTAAAAATTGCAGCCACTTATAATAAAGCAGGGCAACCGGAAGGGGTCAGGCGTGAATATTTGCCCGACGGAACGGTGGAAAAATCTTTTATCTTCAGAAACGGCATCATGATCGGTGAAGGGATTGTCACGGAAAAAGGTGAGCGTGACGGATTCTGGAAAGAGTATTATGATGATGGACGTCTAAGGGCTGAAGGCAGGTACAACAAAGATGTCAGGGAAGGTTCCTGGAAGTTTTACCATCCGGATGGTGCAACGGAACAGGAAGGCGTTTATGCGAATGGCAAACCGGAAGGTGATTGGAAGTGGTATTACTCCGGAGGACAGGTCCTGAGGGAGGAATCTTATTATAACGGCTTGCTGGATGGGTTAATGACTGAATACGATGAATCCGGAAACGTTATCACAAAGGGCGGATATATTGAAGGAAAAGAAGATAGAACCTGGTTGTACCGCATTGGCGACAGTGAAACGGAAGGAAATTATGCTGAAGGGATGCGCAACGGATTATGGAAGACTTATGATCTGCCTGAAGGGATGGGGCAACAGAAGATTCTCAGGTTTGAAGGGCGGTTTATTGAAGATAACCCTCACGGAAAGCACACATATTACTGGGATAATGGAAATAAAAAGGATGAAGGTGAATATTCGATGGGCCGGAAAGAGGGTGAATGGATTTATTATAATTACGATGGAACCCCCTTTATCATGGTGTCTTACAAAGACGGCATTGAGTACCGTTACGACGGAATACAAATAACAGAAACAAAACCGGAATAGGATCGGGTTTTTTTTTAAATTTGCTGCCACAAACCAATCAAAGAAAAAATATGATGAAAAAAATGACCGTTTTAGCGTTAATATCATTTATCCTTGTTTCGGCAAGCACACTTTTTGCACAGGATAAAATGACGGCAACATCAACGGCTGTTTCAGCTGATTCCAAAGTTTTGGCTCTTACACCGGAGAATTTCCAGGAATTCGCTGTAAATAATGTTGGTAAAGAAGTTGAGATCCAGGGCATGGTGGTTCATGTCTGCAAACATGGCGGAAAGAAATTATTTATAATCGGGGAAGATCCTGAAAAGCGTGTAAAAATAACTACCAGCGATAAGGTCAGTGTGTTTGAGCCGGAGCTTGAAGGAAGCACGATTATGGTAAAAGGGATCATTGAGCCTATTGCTGAGGAAGAACTTCCCGAAGCAGAAAAAGCAAACCAGGATGCTGATCATACAAACTATTACCACACACCGCAATTTTCCATTTCCTGCTTAGCTTTCAAAACCATAGAAGAATAAAGACTTTCAAATTGCAATGGAGAAAATGGTTCCGGGTTGTTCACCGTGATTTCGGATATTTGTTTTTCGGCCTTACGCTTGTATATTCTATTTCAGGGATTACCCTGAATCATCTTGACGACTGGAATTCAAACTATATTATTATCCGTAAGGAAATCACGCTGAAAAACCCCGGGCAGATTTATCCCGGCATCACCAAGGACGAAGTAAAAGCTTTGCTGGAAGAAATCGGGGAGGAGGGTAGCTATAAAAATCATTATTTCCCGCAAAGCGACCAGTTAAAGATATTCCTGAAAGGGGGCTCTGCCATTATCAATACCGAAACCGGAAATGGCCTGCTGGAAAGAGTGACCCGCCGGCCTTTTTTCCGTGAAATGAATTATCTGCATTACAACCCGCAAGTGAGCTGGACCTGGATTTCCGATATCTTTGCAGGGGCTCTTATCATCCTGGCGATAACCGGCCTGTTCCTGGTCAGGGGAGCTAAAGGCATCACAGGTCGCGGCGCATGGATGACTTTATTGGGCATAATCATCCCCCTTATATTTCTCCTGATTTTCTTTTATTAGAAACCCACAGTTTTTAGCGTCTTCTTCCCGACCTTGGTTTTTTAGATTTTTCAAGTTTTTCATTGATTATCTGGAAGTCCATCTCCTTACGGGAAAGATCAATTTTCTTAACCCTGATCTTAACCTTGTCCCCGAGTTTGTACTGATAACCATAACGCTGGCCGGTAACCTGGTAGTTTTCTTCATCCAGGAAATAGTAATCATCGGCAAGATCTTTCAGCCGGACCATTCCTTCACATTTGCTCCCGATAAGCTCGACGTATATACCCCATTTACTGACACCTGAAATCAAACCGTAAAATTCCTCCCCGATCTTATCCATCAGGTATTCAGCCTGTTTATATTTAACCGATGCCCTTTCGGCCTCGACGGCCTTTTTTTCCATGTCCGACGAATGCTCGCATTTCTTCTCGAAATCATCTTGTCCGACACTGTTTCCATCGTGCATGTAAAAGTCCAGCAGGCGGTGAACCATCAGGTCGGGATAGCGGCGTATAGGAGAGGTGAAATGGGTGTAAAATTTAAAGCCCAGGCCATAATGCCCGATGTTTACAGTTGAATAAATCGCTTTGGCCATAGTACGGATGGCTATGGTTTCGATCATATTCTGCTCGCCTTTTCCTTCTATTTGCTTGAAAAGATTATTAAATGAAGAGGCCAGTCCTTTCCGGTTATCTATATTCAGCTTATATCCGAGCTTTGATAAAAACTGGGCGAAAGTTGTCAGTCTTTCCATGCTTGGTGTATCATGTATCCGGTAAACAAAGGTTTTGGCTTTCTGGCCGGCTTTTACTTTACCAATCAATTCAGCCACTTTCTGGTTGGCCAGCAGCATAAAATCCTCGATCAGCCGGTTGGATTCCTTTTGTTCTTTGATATAAACGCTGAGCGGCTTTCCCTTTTCATCAAGCACAAACTTAACCTCCTGGCTGTCGAAATTTATCGAGCCTTTCCGGAAACGGTCATCCCGGAGCTTTGTCGCCAGCTTATGCAAAATCATTATTTCTTCTGAAAATTCCCCCTCCCCGGTTTCGATGACCTGCTGCACTTCTTCATAGTTAAAACGGCGGCTTGAATTGATAACTGTCCGGCCGATCCATTGCTGCCTGATATTAGCCCCCTCATCGAGTTCAAATACTGCAGCATAGCAAAGCTTGTCTTCATGCGGTTTAAGCGAACAGAGGTCATTGGAGAGCTTTTCAGGCAGCATGGGGATGGTCCGGTCTACCAGGTAAACCGAAGTCCCCCTGTCGAAAGCTTCTTTATCCACGAGGCTGCCCGGTTTAACATAAAACGAAACATCGGCAATATGGACACCGACCTCATGGTTGCCGTTTGGTAATTTCCGGAGCGATAAAGCATCATCGAAATCCTTGGCGTCAGGTGGGTCAATGGTGATGGTGAATACGTCGCGGAAATCCTTTCTTCTTCTGATCTCTTCAGGGGTGATCGCGCGCTCAATTTTCGATGCTTCTTTTTCTACTTTTTCAGGGAATATCCACGGAAAATCAAATTCCGCCAGGATTGATTTCATCTCCACGTCGTTGTCGCCGGGTGTTCCCAGGACTTCTACGACATTGCCGATGGGGTTTTTGGAATGTTCGGGCCATTCAGTGATCCTTACAATGACTTTTTGCCCGGTCTGAGCACCTTTCAGGCCTTCTTTGGGAATAAGGATCTCGACCGGCATGTTGTTGTTATCGGCAACCAGGAAGGCAAAATGTTTGGAAACATCAATTATTCCTACATATTGCTCTTTTGCCCTTTCAAGGATCTCGATGATCTGTCCTTCGGTTTTATGGTCCCTTCGTTTAGGGAACAGCAGCACTTTTACCTTATCACCATTCAGGGCCCGGGAAGTATTATTGGGAGCGATATAAATGTCTTCCCCGCCCTCATCATTAATAATATAGGCCTTTCCGGTCCCTTTCATATCGACTTTGCCGGTCAGAACCCTGTCGGCAAATGCGTTTTTACCCCTGGGCCCGGATTTCTGGTTTTTCTTATTTTTCGACATAATAATAAATTTAAGATGGTATCGCGCCAATCAATTTCTTTGTGTATTCCGATTTTGGAGAGCGGTAAACTTCATCCGCCATGCCGGTCTCTATGATCTTTCCGTCTTTCATGACGGCAATCCGGTCGGAGATAAATTTAACCACCGACAGGTCGTGTGAGATAAAAATGTAAGTGAATCCAAATTCTTCCTTAAGCTCCTGCAGCAGGTTCAGCACCTGTGCCTGCACAGAGACATCGAGCGCCGAAACGGATTCATCACAAATGATAAATTTCGGCTGAACGGAAAGGGCCCGCGCGATGCAGACGCGTTGCCGCTGACCGCCTGACAATTCGTGCGGATATCGGTAGAAAAACTTTTTATCCAGCCCGGTTTTTTCCAGCAGTTCAAAGGTTAATTCCCTGCGTTCACGATTATCACGCCCAATTCCGTGAACGGTCATAGGTTCGGTTATAGCAGCCCCGACCGTCATTTTCGGATTTAATGAAGAATAAGGATCCTGGAAAATGATCTGGATATCTTTCCTTAATCGTTTCAGCTTCCTGCCATGTATTTCCATCAAATCCAGGCCCTGGAAACGAATCTTCCCTCCTGTAGGTTCAATCAGCCTTAAAATACTCCGGCCCAGGGTTGTCTTACCACAGCCGGATTCACCGACCAACCCAAGGACTTCACCCGGAAAAACGTTCAGGGAAACGCTATCGACGGCTTTTATAATTGATCTGCCGGCACCTCTCCGTGCCTTTAAAGGAAAATAGGTTATAAGACTGTCGGTCTCAAGCAGTGGTTTTTTAAGATAGATTTCTCTGAGTTTTTCCTGATATTTATTTTCATCCCTTTTCAGCAACCGGAATAGGTTGTCATTATTTTCATCGTGTCCCGGATGCAAAAAATCACCGACTGTAGGGAGTTTCTTGAGGGAAATATCAAGAGGCGGCCTGCAGGCAAGCAATCCCCGGGTATAAGGATGCTTCGGGGAAGAAAAAACTTCCTTTACCGGGCCTGATTCTACGATTTCCCCGTTCTTCATAACCAGAAGGTCGTCGGCTATCCCGGAAATCAAGCCCAGGTCGTGGGTGATGAACAGGATAGCCATGCCGTATTTCAACTGCAGGTCTTTGAGCAATTGGAGAATGCTCTTCTGGACGGTCACGTCAAGAGCCGTAGTGGGTTCATCGGCAATCAGGATATCAGGCCTGGAGGCCACAGCCATAGCAATCATCACGCGTTGCTTCTGACCGCCTGAAAGTTCATGCGGGTAAGAATAAAAGATTTCTTCCGGGTGGGGCAGAAGGACTTCACGAAAGATTTCAAGGATTTTCTTTTTTGCTTCAGGGCGGGAAAGGGCCTGGTGTGCGCGGATTGCTTCAACGACCTGGTTTCCGCAACGGGTAACGGGGTTGAGGCTGGTCATCGGTTCCTGGAAGATCATCGATATCCGGTTTCCACGAATGCGCTGCATCTGCCGGTTATCAAGTGAATTAATATCTTGCGGGATATCATTTTGGTCGAAGAGCAGCATTTTCTTAGCATGGATGATTGCCGGGGGAGAAGGCAGCAAATGCATGAGAGACAATGCGGTGACAGATTTTCCTGATCCGGATTCCCCGACGATACCGGTAGTGCATCCTTTTTTCAAGGTGAAGCTGACCTGGTCGACAGCCCTGATCTCTTCTCTTCCCGTTCGGAAAGTTACCGTGAGTTCCCCGATTTCAAGAATATCCGTCTGCATAATGGCCTTTGCCTCTGATCAAAGGTAATATTTTTCGTTGGTACCGGGTATAAAACGCAAAAAATCGGATTAACTGGTAGTGAATTACCGACGGGTTAACCCGTCGGTAAAAAAGAATCAAAATGCTTAAAACTTTACAAGAAGCTGCCAGTGATCTGTTCAGCCTGTTTTTCCCGAACCTGTGCCTGGGTTGCGGGCAGCCTTTGATCAAGGGAGAGGAAGTGATCTGTTCCATCTGCCACTTTCATCTTCCCAAAACTTACTTTCACAATGATCCGGAAAACCCGCTCAACCGGGTATTCTGGGGGCGCGTGAACCTGGAAGCTGTTGCTGCTTATTTGTATTTTCATAAAGGAAGCACTGTACAACATTTGCTGCACCAGCTAAAGTACAAGGGCCGCCAGGAAATCGGCCTGCGGATCGGGAAGTGGTATGGCCTGGAATTGCGCCAGGCAGATGTTTTCCGCGATACGGAACTGATCATTCCGGTCCCGCTTCATCCGCGTAAGCTGAGAAAGCGTGGCTACAACCAGAGCCAGGCATTTGCCGAAGGCATTTCTGCTGTTATGAAGGCTGAGCCGGAAACCCGGTGTCTTTTCCGGAAGGTCGATTCTAAGACCCAGACCCGCAAAGCCCGCTATAACCGGTGGGAAAATGTCGAAAATATTTTTGTCGTGAACCATCCCGAAAAGATCCAAGGCCGTCACCTTCTTCTTGTGGATGACGTGATCACCACCGGTGCCACCCTGGAGTCATGTGCACAGGCATTGCTGGAAGTTCCGGGCGTGAAAGTCAGTGTAGCTGCAATTGCCTTTGCAAGCTATTAACTACCTGGACCTGGCAAGGACTGCAGCTTTTTTGTAATGCCGGTCCTTTCCATCCATTCCCAGGGCTTCCATGTAAATGATATAAATCCCGTTTTGTGCCCCGGTCCGGTCATCCAGTGTTCCGTCCCAGGAGTAGATACCGTGTGTCCCGGGCATTTCATTGTTGGCGAGTGTCTTTACCAATCTTCCTTCGGCGTTGAAGACCATCACCGATATAAATTTTCCGGGAGAACTGAAGTCGTATACAATACCTAACTGATCATTCCACCCATCGCCATCGGGTGAAAAAACTTCAGGCTGAATGGAGAAAGAGGTCCCGTCGTCCCACATCTCAAGAAATTGTGAATTCTCATACCCTGGCGTACCAAAACCCACCGTTTCGGCAGCCGAGTGCCAGTTCGACGGATCGTCGCCCAATCTGTCCGGGCAGATCCTTTCCAGGGAAACGCCTTCCGGGGAATTAAGCATCAGGAAATGCATGTCTTCTGCATAATGAAATCCATCAAGCACCAGTCCATCACGGTCCATTAATAAAACATATCCTTTATCGTTATTATAAGAAGGGAAAGATGATAATGCCAGTAATGATCCGGGATCAGTTGTATAATATTGATTTAAAACCTTTTGCGGATCAGCTGTCAGGACGAGATATTGTCCGGGCAACATCACAGAGCAGGAAGCTGTGATTGAAACGGATTGTGTATCGGGTGGTTCAGGTTGCGATTCCTTGACAGAAGCAAGAAACAGGTCCTCCAGGTTTATCGCTTTTCCGCTCCGGTTGTATATTTCGACATAATCAACCCCATCCCCGAGCGGGTTAAAAAGGACTTCGTTAATAATGATATCGAACGGTTCAGAAGGCTGGGCCAAAGCAAATACCGTCTGTAGAGAGATCAGCGCTTCTTCCCCGATACAGTTCTGCATACCGGGATGAACGGTCAGTTGATAAACCTGCCCGGTGGAGAATCCCTGGCTGAATTTCAGCCTTACTGACCTGAAATCCGGTGATACCGGGGTGGCATTTTCAGGATTCCCAAATAATGGTTCTGCCAGATACCAGGCAGTTTCAGATGCGATAAGGCTGTCGAGCGATTCATTGAATTCAACTTCAATTTCCCGGTCACTTAAACAACAGGTTTTTATTATTTTCATCTCATCACCAGGATTAACAGGGACTGAGTTCTCTTTTCCGGGAGTTCCCCCGGAAGGATAACCGGAAGCCATCCAGTTTTCCTCATTTTTACAGGGATTGGCCGGGTTGGTCATTTCCAGCGACCATCCGCCATCCGATTTCAAATCATCTTTATACCATGACAGGTCATATTGCAGATAGCAAACGGTGTTTCCGGCTGTATCTGCCAGGTGGAGGGATGCGCCGCTGTTTGGCAGCACAAGGGATGAGAAAGCGATGATCTCACCATAAGGATTAAAAGCCGCGGCTGCATTACTGTCGCAAAGCAACAGATAATTTCCGGGGCTGAGGGTGAATGACGGCAATTCATGAATGGTTGATGAAATATCCAGTTTCCAGCCACTAAGGTCCAGTTCGTAAGTACTGCGGTTAAAAACTTCGAGGTATTCATACTCCGGCAGTCCGACAGATGGAGTTGGGTCGGCCATGATCTCGGTAAAAACCACATCATAAGGCTTTACCTGGTAATACAAGACAGGCCGTGAAATCAATCCTGCTATATTTCCTGCAAGGTCTTCGATACCCGAAATGCTCAATTCATAAGTAATGCCGCTTTGCATTTCCTGGTCAAAGAACAATTGCACCCTGGAAGGGTCCAGGAGACGGATGGCTGCATAGGGATGGCCTAAAGCAGGATTAATCTCATAATTAGAAAGATTTTCAGCACTTTCCTGGTCAAGTGCCTCGCTGAATGTCAATAAGACCTCTGCCGGGCTGACAGCAACAGCTTTTAACAATTCCGGCGGAAGACTGTCGATAATGAGTAGGCCAGTATAGAAATCATCAAAATACAATTTAGAAACATTGGAAGATGTATATTGACAGAAAATACCGAAATATTCACCACCAGAAAAAGACAAGTCATTTGTTTCTCCCTGGAATTCCAGCGAATGACCGCCGGCCGGATCAGCGTAAAATTTCCAGTATCCATCCTGACTGCGGAGAACCTTAAACCTCACGGCATTGATTGAATTGCCGGTAAAAACCGAATTCAGGCAAAGCAACCTTATTGCATCCAGCGAATCCTGCCTGAAAAAAATGACGCTGTCTTCCGCCCCGCCAATCTGCAGGAAATAGCCATCTAATGGAGCCTTAAGATCCGGTGCACCGGACAAAAGATAAACCCGGGCAAAATTTCCCGAAGATGTGTTCAGGCTTAGTTTGATCCAAAAGTGCCATTCCAGGTCTCCTGTGAATTGATTTGAATAAGCAAGTGTTGAAATGCCCGCTTCCGGGGCATCAAGCTGGAGGGCAGGACGCTGGACTTCCGGTACGGCGGTGGAAGAGCTTAGTTTGAAATGGTTCATATCTCCGTACCAGGCAGGATCCTGGGTAAAATCCCCATCTGAAAAATCTTCAGTAACCTGTGCTAACAGGCAAATGGGCAGAAAAACAGGAAAAAGTAAAAATTTTCTCATGGTTTTTTTCCTGTTTATCGGCTTTTACGGTCAATTATACCCGGTGTGTGGAAATTTTTTTTTATCCTTAAAATCACTATTTTTGCAACCGTTTATACAATACAGACATGAAAATCTGCGTAGTCGGTGCGACAGGATTAGTGGGCGGTGAAATGGTCAGGGTGCTGGAGGAATTCAACCTCGGGCAGGATGAATTTTACCCTGTAGCCTCGGCACGTTCGGTGGGTAAACCTGTCAGGTTTCAGGGCAAAGATCACCCTGTAATTGGCATGGAAGAAGCGGTGGCAAAGAAAGCCCAGATAGCAATTTTTTCGGTTGGAGCGGCGGTTTCACGCCGGTGGGCCCCTGTTTTTGCCGCGGCCGGTACTACTGTGATCGACAATTCGTCGGCCTGGAGAAGAGAAAATGACATCCCGCTTATTGTGCCCGAGATCAATGCCGGGATATTAACATCTTCTCATAAGATTATTGCAAATCCAAACTGCTCAACCATACAAATGGTGCTGGTGCTGGCACCCCTTCACCGGAAATACCGGATCAGGAGAGTGGTCGTATCTACCTATCAATCGGTTACAGGAAGCGGGGCAAAAGGCCAGATCCAGTTGGAAAATGAGCGTAAAGGCTTAGAAACGACTCTTTTTTTTCCGCACCCCATCGATTTAAACCTCATACCCGAAGCCGGGGTTTTTGACGGGGATGATTATACGACAGAAGAGTTAAAACTGGGTTTTGAAACCTGCAAGATAATCGGGGATGACAGCATCAGGGTGACAGCAACTGCAGTCAGGGTGCCGGTATACGGCGGGCATTCCGAAGCAGTAAACATTGAGTTTGAGCAGCCTTTCGTCATTGAAGATATAAGGGAATTGCTTTCGAAAGAGCCAGGCATTATTGTCCAGGACGATCCTGGCCGGTCTGTATATCCGATGCCGCGTTATACCCGTGGAAGGGATGAGGTTTTTGTCGGGAGGATCAGAAGGGACCACACCATTTCAAACGGGCTGAATTTGTGGATTGTATCGGATAACCTGCGGAAAGGTGCGGCCACCAATGCCGTGCAGATCGCGAAGTATTTGATCGAAAAAGGGTTGGTGAGGGAGTAAGGTTATTGGTTAGTGGTTAGTAGTTAGTGGTGGTAATTTGTTGCATTTGAGATAATAAAGTGAAGATTTACCATAGCATCGATCTTTTTCAGCCGGTACCCAATCCTATTGTCAGTGTTGGCACTTTCGACGGTGTACACCTGGGTCATCAGCAGATCTTTGCCTGTATGAAGGAAGAAGCCCTACGGTGCGGTGGAGAAACAGTGGTTGTGACATTTTATCCACATCCCCGCCTGGTAATCCATCCCGATAGCAAGCAGCTTAAGTTTATCAACACCCAGGAAAGGAAGTACGAGATCATCAGCCGCAGCCAGATCGACCACCTGATCATTATTCCCTTTACACGAGAGTTTTCAAACCTGTCTTCAGGAGAATTTGTCAAGCGCTACCTGGTCGATAAAATTCACATGCACAAATTAATTGTCGGTTATGATCATCATTTTGGCAAAGACCGGCTTGGGGGGTTTAATGAATTAAAGGGTTTGGGTAGGATACACGGGTTTGAATTAGCGGAAGTCCCGGCCCGCATGATCGACGGGGTACCGGTGAGTTCAACCAAAATCCGTAACGCCTTGACAAAAGGTAATGTGAGGCTGGCCAATAGCCTCCTCGGCTATGATTATTCAATTTCCGGCAGAGTGATTTACGGAAACCGCATTGGCCGGACGATAGGCTTCCCAACCGCAAATATTGAAATCGAAGATGAGTATAAACTGATCTCAGCTGTGGGCGTTTATGCCTGCAAGGTTGATTATCACGGCAGTATATTTAAAGGGATGGGCAACATTGGTTACCGGCCCACGATCGATATTGGTAACCTGACCATTGAGGTGAACATCTTTGATTTTGACGAAGAAATTTATGGCGACCGCATCATTATCTATTTTATTGATTGGATACGGGATGAGAAGAAATTTGAAAACCTTTCCGCTCTTCGGGACCAGCTAATCATCGACCGGGCCAGGGTGCTGGGGATATTAAAATAGTGGAACAGTGGAATGGTGAAACGGTGGAATAAAACTCTCAATTGGATTTCTTAACTATCAACCCTACCTGCATAATGCCTGGCAGATCAGCTTGTGACATGGTGCTGGAAATTTCTATCATACAAATTCCCGGCTCCGTGAATTCAAAATCGTCCCTGACGAGATGGTGCAGGTCCCAAAGATCTCCCATTCCATCCCCGAGCAAATTATCCTCATTATCTTTCAGAAATATTTTTTGTTCCATGGTCCGTCTTTCCCCCGAAGGAGTATATAGGGTAAAATTTATAGTAAGGTAACGAAAAGGGACATCGGTTAAATACCTGATGGCAATATAAAAAGCGTAATTTGCCGAGATATCTTTGATATCGACCTTGAAAGTCTTAACATCAAACCGGTTCCAGGTAATCCGGTCATTATCAAGGTGTTTTTCATAAATCTTCCGGGGGTTACAGGAGGTTAATACAAGCATACCTGCGATGCAAGTCAGGATAAGTTTATTCATTGCGAAGACTTTCCACAAAATTAAATGAAATGATCATTAATTTCGTTTTCAAAACGGATGATAATGAAAGTGAAGAAGTATTACGTTGTTTGGAAGGGTTTAAAACCCGGTGTTTTTGATAGTTGGAAGGATTGCGAGGCCCAGATCAGGGGATTTGAAGGAGCGGTTTACAAATCTTTTCCGGACTTAAAAGAGGCACAGCTTGCTTTTGCGGGGAATTGGAAGGATTTTATAGGCAAGAGGGTTTCCAACCCTCGGGTTGGAAACCCTGTTTTATACAGCATAAGTGTTGATGCAGCCTGCAGTGGTAACCCGGGAATTCTCGAATATCGGGGTGTTGAAACGCAAACCGGGAATCAGCTTTTTCACCAGGGCCCATTTCCTTTAGGAACCATAAATATAGGGGAATTCCTGGCTATTGTGCATGCCTTGGCCTACCTTAAAAAACACGATAACAACCTTCCCGTCTATTCTGATTCCCGAACTGCCATAAAATGGGTAAAAGACAAAACAGTGAAAACCAAGCTGCCGAGGAATGCTAAAAGCGAACCACTTTTTGTGCTCCTGGACCGGGCAGTTGACTGGTTAAATAGCAACGAATGCCCTAATAAAGTCCTTAAATGGCAAACAGAATTTTGGGGAGAAATACCTGCGGACTTTGGAAGAAAGTAAGAGTCAGCGGTCAGCAGTCAAAATAACCAATAACCACTAACCATTAACTAAGTCACTGCCGGTGAAATCGAAATCTTGATCTCAATTAAAAAATGCAGCCCGATGCCGAGCATAATCCGCAGAAATAACAATAAGGCGAGCATCATAGCTAAGTAGCCCAAATTAATATGCTTTCTCTTTTTTACCTTTAACAAATTGAGTTGGGGTTTAACTTTCTCGTTAAAGAATGGCGGGATTACAAGGAATATCGTCGAGAACAGCATCAGCGTTTCATAAGGATAATCGAAATTCTCAGGTATACGGATCAAGAGCATAATAATGGTGCCGATTAACCAGGGCAAAGCCATTTGCAACAGAATGAATGCCAACCTGTTTTCCGGTTTGATCCGGTTTAAGGAATCGGAAGTTTCAAGAATATATTGTGCAGAAAAGTAGCCGATAACCCCCAAGGCGAATAACGAAATAAGGGAGAACATGAATTTGAACGCCGTGTTCATATACATCCAGGCCGCGACATAACCAAAGCCTTCATCAGTTACTATTCCTGAAGGGAACGCTCCGAAAAAATGATTGAACAAATGGAAAGCGCTCCAAAGGATGAAAAGTTTCTGTAACCCAACAAACCTTTTCTTTTTTAATAAGACCTTGTAAAGGAAAAGACCCAGAAATAGACAGAAAAAAGGCGGAATACCGGTGACCAGCAAAATATTAAAGCGGCTCCAAAGCGTCGAATGATCATTAAATTTCAGGTCATAAAAATACAGGGTCGAATCCAATCCGTACCAGGATGCTACGAGCATGCAGGTTAGCCAGTAAAAGAGATAAACGAGGATATAGGAGATCAGGAAAACAAAAACAGAATTGACAGTAATGGTCAAATTCCGGAATATGTTACTTCGCTGGGAAAACAGTGGTATTTTCTTTTCTTTTAATACTTCTTCCCCTTCTTCGGAAATGATGAATAATTTTTGTCTGACACTTCGCCTGGCTTCCTTCTTACGGTATTCCTTCTGGTGCTTTCTCCGGAGCTTTCTTTTCATGCGCTGCTTCTGGCGTTCCTCCCGGCGAAGGGCTCTACGCTTGAAATAGAGGTCGATAGAATCAAAAATGGACTTTTTCCTTGAAGAAATTCTTTCTTCTTCATCTTTCTTTTGCCAGGTTTCCGGATTGTAATCTCCCGGCATATTGATGCCAGGAAATTCAGACCTGTGATGTGGCCTATGCCGCTTTTTGCCCCGTAAGCGGTCGAGAAATTTAGCGATCGGGTTTCTACTTCGATGTTTTCTGTGACTATGGCCGGAAGTGGACATTTTATTCAGATAGGTGAATAATGGTATTAATATCTTATTTTAGATCTACCTCAGCGTAAACGTCGTATGCCCGATGATAGCGTTTTCGCAGAAGATATCCACGTGATACAGTCCCGGCTTCATTTCCTGGCTTGAGTATTCTTTTTTCCAGTAAACGCAAAGGTCAACGGCGCGGTTTTCGTAATCAATGGTTTGCATTATAGAATACTGGAGCCGTTCCCCCTGATATTCGAACGAAAAATCGTCCAGACGGCCTTTTATAAGGATTTCCTGGTCGGGCCGGGCAATCCGGATATAGATATCTTTCCTTCCAGGTAAGGCGATTTCATTTTCACCGATGGTAAAACAAACCCGAACCTGGTCTACACGCTGCACTTTATCAGTGGTAACTTCTTTTTCACCACCCCCGCCGCGAACCCGAATGCCGGCAGCCTCCATATTGATAGCCTTCAGCACGGCAGCGATCTCAACCTTTCCTGACAGCACCTTGCGGTCATTTTCAATCTCTTCTTTCTCCTTCTTTAAAACTTTCAGATCCCTTTTGATCGCAACATTTTCTTCAGACAGTGAAGCATTTACGCGATAAAGGGAATCCATCTGCCTGACATACCCCTGGGCAATCAGTTGCAGCTGTCCCAGCTTTTTCTTCACTTTATAATATTCCCATTCGGTATCAAGTAACCTCCGGATCTCCGTGGCATTAGCCTGGATAACGCTGTCTTTGATAACCAAGGAATCTGCCAGTTCGCCGTATTCAATCTTAACTTTTTCATGTTCCACCAGTAATGAATCAAGCTCTTGTTTTAGTTCAAGCCGTTGCTGCTCCTTTTCTGCCAATAGACTCCTGAGGTTTGTCCTGGTATTGAAAAGCATGATGACCAATCCGATCACAACAATGGCAAGTACAATGACAATGGCTGTCATTGTGGCGTTTGATCTGCTTCTGGTCTTATTTTCATTTGGGGCATATTCCATATTTCACGGATTTAAAACAAAGATAATTAAAATAAATCGCGGAATTTGTGTTTTCGCGCGGGATGGGTGTATCAAAGTTATAGCGCATGGATAATGTGATTTAGGACTGTAAGACTATAGGACTGTAAGACTATAGGACTGTAAGACTATAGGACTGTAGGACTGTAGGACTGTAGGACTGTAGGAAAACCATTAGTCTTACCGTCCTACCGTCCTACCGTCTTATTGTCTTATTGTCTTATTGTCATTAATGCCCATCGCCAACTACCTTCAGCTTATCGCCTGTCTGGTCTATGATCATACGGAGAAACCATTCGGGATATCCGGGCTGTTCCACTTTTGGAGCCTGGTAAATGTAACCTTCCGGAACTTCCACGGCAGTCTTGATGTTGCCGTCCATGAAACGGGTAAACAGGTGCCCATAGAATTTTTTCCAATCCATGACAGCATTATTACCGGTAGTTACTGAAAAATCTGTAAGGAAATCGATGGCCTTGTCAGGATTTGTTCCAAGAAGAGATTTTGCAGCATTATCGATTTCGGGGACTGCGGCGATGAATTTCATTTCATTGGCCTGTTGTTTGATGAAAATTTCAGGGTGGATATATGAATACCTGGTATACGAGAGGTTAGATATCTGGTTAAATACCCAGAAAGCGGCATCATCGACAAATTCCATCATCGAACCATAACCCCGGGCCATTTTTTCAGGAACCCGTTTAATGCATGAGTACATCGGCATTAGCAGGCTGCTGGTGGCATCATCAACGCCAAACCAGAAAATCCCGCCGACCGGATCGGGTAACCATGAGCGTGACTGGGCCACGAACCAGAAACCGGTTTGCTGTGAGGAGGTGGCTCTTTCGTTGCAATAGGTGATGTCATCGACTGTCCAGGTAAGAGGACGCCAACGGTATGGGCAGCCGAACGGGCCGGCCCCCAGGTCTGTTGTCATATCAAGCGGTGTGCCTTCAAGGTGGTCGCGCATGTAGTTCATCATCTCATGCAATTCCAGCAAGTGGTCAGGTTTGATCCAAAGGGGCATACGGTTGGAAGGATAGCCGTTTTTGTTTGCACGGCCATCTTCAAAAATCTTATCGTGCTTGAGATTTCCGCTCGCATAGTCCAGGTATTTTTCCATTTCCTTGTTAGCCGATTTAAAGAATGACCATACCCTGATCTCGCAAAAGCGTGCTGATGTGAAAGTGACCGGAGCATAGATGTCAGAGAAGCTAAAATCCACGTCATTTCCTTTAAACCAACCCTTGGAACTGGCAAAGGAAACCACATCATCAGCATAGAAACATTCCACTTCGGGGTTCATCAGCAAAGAACGCTGGCTGAATTTAATGGACTTTTTGCCATCAGCTACGGGAAATGTGGTAATCCGGGCCTGGTTTGCGTGGGCGCTTATATATCCGTCAGGTATTTTCATTGCTACCCAGACACCGCCTTTCTGTCCTTCGCCTTTACCTATCATCTCAAAGATCCAGGCTTCATTAGCATCCGAGATCGAGAGGGACTCGCCGGTACTGGCATAGCCATAGTCATTCATAAGTTCGGTGATTACCTTCATGGCTTCACGGGCCGTTTTCGACCGCTGCAGTGCGATGTACATCAGGCTGCCGTAATCCATGATAGCGCCGGATTGAGTGCCCAGCTCTTCAAGCCCGGTATAAGTCGTTTCGCCGATAGCTACCTGGTGCTCGTTCATGTTCCCGACCACATTGTAAGTAATATGGGCCTGCGGGATTTTGCCGAGGAACTTACCGGTGTCCCACTCATATACATCGAGCATGCTTCCGGCAGGCCAGCTTGCAGCAGGCCAGTGATATAGCTCACCATAAAGGGTATGTGAATCGGCGGAGTATGAAATCATCACCGAGCCGTCTTTCGAAGCGCCTTTGGTAACCAGAAAATTGGTGCAGGCCATAGCATCCCGGCCTGCCCAAACAGTTAAAATAAAGGCTAAGAATAAGATTAGTCTTTTTTTCATCTTTCTTGAATTTTCAGTTTGTAATCAGTTAGAAGTTTTGCAAAAATAAAAAAATCTGTGATCGGCACAGATCAGATTACAATTCAGCAATTAAATCAGAAGGCATCGAAAATTGAAAAATAAGATCAAAGTTCGCCGAGGAGCATGTCTTTCCTTTTTTTCTCAATTGAGCTTTCCATCAGGCGACGTTTTTCATTTAGTTTAGAAATCAGTGCAATATTTGAAGTAGATGCATGAATGAATTCATAGGATAAAGAAACGAAATGATTCAGGAGAATGATCACATCATTGCTTCCGGTAATGCGGGTGAAGTCCGGAGCAGTCATTTCCACACCGGAAAGATACTTTTCCTTGATTAATCCCATAAGATATTCAACCTCTTCCGGAGAAATGAAAGGAAAATGAAATGTAAGAGAAAAAAGTGACTTGTTTAAAAAACGATAAACGGAAATCCGCAGGAGATCTTCCAACTCATCAATCCCAAGAAGAGTGGTAATGCTGTCTCCATTTGGAAGTTCTGTCAGGGCTGAATCATAAACCTTGATTTTTCTCCTGACGGCCCATAACTTCTCACCGGGATCAAACTGCCCTATCTTCAGTTTCGAATTGGTTTTAATACCGACAAATTCTTGCCCGTTATGCAACGCCTCATGAAAATACATTAACGGATCATCCGAAATGTAATTTTGCCTGAAGGAATCCACAAGAAGCCTGGATATCTTTCTTTTTCTCCTGAATAACATAATATTTAGGGCACCTCGAAAAACTAGTTTATGCCCGTTTATTAACGATGCAAAGTTACAAAATGGTTTTCTAAAAACCTAATTTTTACTTCCCCATTTTTTACTTATCTGTATATCAATATTTTACAAAACAGCTTGTTCACATCAGGGCATACCTATTCCATGCGCCATCCCTTTTCTCACCTGCCTCCACCTGGATGCACTCATGTTTTTGATTACTGTTTCAATAGAAGAGGTGTCGACAATGAGATTGAGCCTATCGCGAAGTTGAAATCCTTCTTCATTAAAAGTTGCTTGATTTCCTTCAGGCATCTTTCCGCTGTATGTCCGACGCTAAGACCTTATTTACATATCCTTTAGAGAGAATCCTTTAAATGAAACATCAAACCCCATCAGATTGTCTTGTATTGCTTTTGCTTTAATCCGAAGCAAATGGATGTTAATTTTTTTGGGATTTCTTTTCACCTCTGCAATAATGGCTTTTTGTTCCAATTCATTGAGGGCAACGATATCCAGTTCATTTTCATTTTTCCGGTTCCAGTACCTTCCGATCAATGAATATTTGCCGGAGATAATGAGTTTTTCACGGAAATATTTCTCAAGGAAAGGCCCGCTATATGTATCGAAATCTCTTTCAGTAACAGAGCGCACATATAAAAAATTGCCAATTTCCACAGCACTTCTGTATTTATAGACAAACCTGAACCAAAAATTAAGGAAGTTGTCATCTATAAAGTATTTCTGGATTCTTCCACCCGGTTTGGAAAAGACAGGACGGAGGCTTTTGATGATCTGGTATTCATTTTCAAGCCTGTCGAGGTAACCGCCGGTATTTTTTTCCAAGATCGATTCTATTTCGGAACGGGATGTTTTGGATGAAGCAATCAATGACAAAATGGAAAAATAGGTAGCATAATCTTTTCCAAATTCTTCGATAAGGATGTTTTTCCCCTCTTCAATAAGGATAGAGTTTTCTCTGAAAATTTCACTTAATATTTGCTCAAGGGAGAAGAGGCTTTTATCTGCGAATATCTCCACATATTTTGCGACACCCCCTGAGATGGTATAGAAAGCCAGGAAATCTTCCATCTTCCCTTCCGGTTGCTGATCAGTAAAGATTTCTTTCATTACACAGGCATCAAAAGGCTTAAGATGGATTTTTTCATCCGCTCTTCCAAAAAGAGGTTCCTTCGCATCCTCAAAGATCTTTTTCATTAAGGTAAAAATCGACCCACATAGCACCAGGTTCATTTTTGATGAAGATTTGTATTTGTCCCAAAGGTTTTGTATTTCACTGTATACAACGGGATTTACCTGGTAGAACTCCTGGAATTCATCGATGATGAGCGTGAAGGGATTTGATTGGGCTTGTATAAGGAGGTATTCAAAAAGTCGGACGAAACTCCGGAATTCACCTATAACAGGTTTCCCGAATGCACGTTCAATTTCTTCGGTGAATTCTTTGCAAAGAAGGGTTTCATTTTTCCTGGCGATAAACAGGTAGAGGTATGTTTGTTTTTCAAACGCTTTAATGGCCAGGCTGGTTTTTCCGATTCTGCGCCGTCCAACAATAATCGTCATTTTTGCTGATTTTTCAGCTAATTTCCGCGTATTTTCCAATAGCTCCAATTCCGTTAACCGACCATAAAACTTCATAATAATGATTTAGTTATCAAATTTTCAGTAAAGATAATAAAATTATAGTAATTATGGTTACAGTAATGATGGTTGCTAAAAAGTTAAATTATGAAAGAAAAGCATGATTTTAAAAGGGTACATTTTTACAAACCACTATTTTTAAGATTGTAAGACTGTAGGACTGTGGGACTGTAAGACTGTAAGACTGTAAGACTGTAAGACTGTAACAATGCTAAATTGTCAAATTGTTAAATTGTTATTCTTAGTCACCCAGTCACCATTTCACCATTTCACCGTTTCACCGTTTCACCATTTCACCACATTCTTCACATTCTGCATCTTTTACTTTTTAGTATAAAGCATTACAACTTTTTCAATTCTTTTCCTGATTTCTGACCATTTAAGTTGGGGGTCCTTTATCAATATCGGCCAGTCAGAGCGGTCCACATCATCAAAATATATAAGGCTTTTCAGAACATGGGTTTCATTTTGCTGGTTGTATTTGGCTTTATAATAACTCAACATTTCGGCCAGATCAAACTTATCCAAAAGATAGTAAATATCAATAAAATCCTTGACACGCTGACCGCTGGTCGATATGGCATTAAGTTTCATGGCAACAATATCCTGCTCTGCCAGAATAGAAATATCGTTGTGAATGTTGGGATCTTTAATATATGGATACCGATGGGCAATAATATCAACTTTTATTTTCCCTATGCTTCCCGTGAGTGTATTTGGGGCCGAATTAAAAAGTTGAAATTGGAAATCCTGATTAATATTTTCAAGAATTCCGGCAGAATCAAAATTAAAGTTTGAAAACAAATCAATATCAACGGAATTACGATGTCCGAAATATAATGCCAGAGCAGTACCGCCAGCTAAATAAAACCCTTTTAAATATTCTTTACTTTGAAGTAATTTTAAGAGTTCCAGTATTGAGGCATCAACTGCTTCCGTGTGTAACATTTAAATTTTTTTTTGGATATGTGAAAAAGTTTTGAAACGAAATTGAATGTTTTGGGATCGAGATAATTGAGATTACACAGCACATTCACGATTTCTTTTTTACCGTAATAATCTATTAATAAATTAATTTCGTTCAAACTGCCCAGGCTGAATACCCTTTCAATAATTAGGCACTTTGACAATTGATTATCAAGTTTTGAGAATTCAACATCCCAAAAATATTGAGGTTTTAAATAGTTTATCAAATTCATGCTGTGGTTCATAAGCCATGTTAAAGATACAAAATAATCTCACCCAATATTCTGTCAGTTATTCTATTTTCCTACCATCTAATCTTTAGGACTGTAGGACTGTAGGACTGTAGGACTGTAGGACTGTAGAACTGTAGTACTGTTAAGTAATTTGAAATTTGAAATTTGAAATTTGGAAAATAACTCCATTTCACCGTATCACCGTTCCACCGTTCCACTGTTTCACCGTATCACTGTTCCACCGTTCCACTCAAATGACAACCGGAGAAAGAAACCCTTTAAGATCCAGGTATTTTCGGGATACGAGGTAATACTTTTCAATTCCGAGTTCCTTGGCGGTTTTCTCAAGTTTTTTATAGTCGCCTGGAGTGCCTGTTTGTTTCACTTCAATTGCAGTATCATGGTTCAGGATGAAATCAATTTCTGAAGTATTTCGTTTGTTATAATAAGATATCGAACCATAATGCTGCAATTGGTTTGCTACGGCATTTTCGAAGAGCTGTCCTTCCATTGTTTTACCAATAATATTCAACAGGCCTGTATCGGAAAAGTAGACCTTTTTACCGCCGGCAACAGAGCGGTCGATGCTTTTAGAATACTTTGGTGTAAGATGGATAAAAAAGACGCCTTGCAGGAACTCCAGATAATTGTATATTTTGACCCGGTTAACCCCAAGTTCGGCAGATAACCTGGTAACGTCGAGTATATTTCCAGTTCGGGGGACCAGTAGCAGGATCAGGTTTCTTAGCTCGCGGATGTCTTTAATATCAGACAAAAGGTTCAGGTCTTTCTCAAAAAAAGAAGCAAATATATTTTTAAGCACCATTTTTTTTGTAGTAACGTCTTCAGTAGTCACCACCTCAGGAAAGCCACCGAATTCTACATACTGGTTGTATGGAAAGAATTGTTTTTCATGAAAATAGAGTGATTGATCTATGTTTGCCGCGAATGAAGCGGGAATTGGAGGGGGTGTCGCCTGGTCATCTTTAAAATACAAGTATTCCCTGAAACTCATCGGATAGAGAACGAACAGGAATTTTCTACCGCTAAGCGATTCGGGAAATAAGTTTCTCAAATAAAAGTTAGAAGAGCCGGTGACGATGAATTTTACCCCGTAATGATCAATGAAGTACTTAATGATCGTTGTTATTTGTGGAAAATTCTGAATTTCATCAATAAAAACAAATAATCTTTCATGATGATTTCCGGCTTCACTCACCAGGTGCTTATAAATGGAGTTATAATCAGTGTCTTCGAAAAGCAGTTGGTCAAGAGGGTTGTCGAAATCGAACCAGAGTTTTGGAGAAGTAAGTTCCTGGAAGATTTGCTTCATCAGGGTTGTTTTTCCAATCTGGCGCATACCGGTGATCACAATGGCATTTTTATGATCCAATTGTTTGATTATCTCATGATATAAAAGCCGTTTTTTCATTATGTAAAAAATAATTTACAAATATACGCACATTTGTAAAATATTAAACTCAAATTTATTTCTGATTTTCCAGACTGTAGGACTGTAAGACTGTAGGACTGTTAAGAAATTTGAAAAATTGAAATTTGAAATTTGGAAAATAACTCCATTTCACCGTTTCACCGTTTCACTGTTTCACCGTTTCACCGTTTCACCGTTTCACTCCTCAATCCTCACGCTTCAGGAATGGATAATCTCACCGGCCCACAGTTGTTCCAGGAAAATTTTCCAGGGTATAACAAGGACATTGTCTATTTTTCTTGGAAGCGGATCGTTGCTTACCAGTATTGTTTTTTTTACCGTGTATTCATCGGCAAAACTCTTTAATCCTTTTAAATGGCGCAAATTAGCCATATTAGTGGATTTTACCTCAATAGCAACTTCGTGGTCGCCCAGTACAAAGTCGACTTCCAGTTGCGAAGCAGTTCGCCAATAACTCATCGGGTAATTTAAACCGGAATAATTACTATGAGCATAAATTTCCTGGTAAATGAAATGCTCAAATGCTTTTCCGAAAGATTCGCTCCCGAATTCAAGATGTCCCCTTTTTAGCAGATAATTTGCAATACCCACATCAAAATAGAAGAATTTCGGGGAGAGAATAACCCTTCGTTTGGGTTTTTTTTGGAAGGATGGCAAGAACCGGCCTGTCATCGTATCTTCGAGAATGTGGAAGTATTCTTTTATTGTGGGAGCGCTGACCCCACAATCAGAAGCGATATTGGAATAATTCACTATTTCGCCGTTAGAGAAGGCGGCCATTTCAAGGAAGCGGGAAAAGGAGGAGATATTTCTTATTTTGGCTTCTGCCATGATCTCATCTCTCAAATAATTGCCTATATATGCCGACAATAATTTTTGCGGACTGGAAGTCAGGTAGTGGCGCGGCAACAGGCCATTGTTCAGTGCATTTAAAAGGTCGAAACCGGGAATTTCGGGATATATCAGGGGGTAGAGTTCGTACCGGATGGCTCTGCCTCCCAGGAGATTTCCTCCGGAACGCAGGATTTTTCGCGGACTTGATCCGCTAAGGATAAACTGGATTTTTTCATTTTCAATCAGCCAGTGAATTTCGTTTAATAAAGATGGCATCCGTTGAATTTCATCCACAATTACCGGTCCTGTGACATTTGTAGCCTGAATAATTTCCCGTAGCAGAGAAGGGTTACGTTGAAAACGTTCATATTCGCTGCTAAGCAGAAGATCGAAACAAAGTGCATCGGGATAGAGCGCTTTCAGCAAAGTGCTTTTTCCTGTTTGCCTTGCACCCCACAAAAAAGCACTTTCCTTTCCTATCCCCTCAAATACTTGTTTACGAATATACATGATAAACTAAAGTAATAATTTTAAATATCATGTAAAATTAAATAATATTTCTAAATAACGTCTGACAAAAGTGTTAAATTGTTCGATTGTTTCAGGACTGTAGGACTGTTAAGTAATTTGAAAATTGAAATTTGAAATTTGGAACATAACTCCATTTCACCGTTTCACCATTTCACCGTTTCACTGTTCCTCCTTTTGCAGTGTTTCCGTCAGAAACAAATGCATGTTTTCAGGTGAAATGACCTGAAATTCAGATTGGGGATAAGCATTAGCAAATGTTTTTGACAGGAAAGGCTTTTTTAAAGGGTTCCATTTAAATTCAAAAGCAAAAAGCCGGCCGTCTAGCTCCTCAATATAATCAATCTCCTGTTGCTGGGTTGTTCTCCAAAAATATCGCTTAAAGTCTATATCTCTGTTCCCCAGAAACTTATATCGTTCACTGATTAGAAAATTTTCCCACAATGCACCGGTATCCATACGTGATGAGAGAGGCAGAAAATTACCGAGAACTGCGTTTCGTATCCCGTTGTCATAAAAATAGATTTTTTTGCCTTTTTTAATTTCATTTCTAACATTGCGGTTCAGTCCGTTCAGCCTGAAAATGATATAAGTTTTTTCCAGGAGGTCGATATATTTTTCAATAGTTTCTTTATCTGAATTGAGCAATTGAGCCAACTCGCTGTAATTAACCTCATTACCGATCTGTAATGCAAGTGCCTTTAATATCTTCTCCAGTAATACCGGCTTTTGGACGTGATCCAGGGTCAGGAGGTCTTTATAAAGAAAACTTGATGCAAGTGCTTTCAGGAGTTTAGTTTCTTGTCCAACGTTAAGTGCAATGTCGGGGTAATAACCAAAGATCATCCGATGCTCAAGCAGTCTTTTTTCAGTCAGGAAACCATGATGGTCCATCATTTCTCCAAAGGAAAACGGATGCAGGAAAAATTCGAATTTTCGTCCGGTCATGGGTTCATTGATCTTGCCGGCCAGTTCAAATGCTGAAGAACCTGTTGCAATCAATTGAACATCTTTATAATTATCATGAATGAGTTTCAAAACCAGACCTGTTTCCGGAATTCGCTGAGCTTCATCAAGAATCAAAATTTTATGATTACCGATAATAGGTCTGAGTTGTGTTGCATTAAGATTTGATAATCTGTCGCGGACATCAGCATCATCGCCATTCAGGAAAAGGGTTTGTTCCTCGTAACCACTGACCAGTTGCTCAACCAGCGTAGTTTTTCCCACCTGTCGCGCACCGTAAATGATAACAGCTTTATTTTTAAACAGGTATTTATGAATGAGCTGTTCCAGTTCTCTTTTAACCATTTTGTAAAATTTGGAACAAAGATAGTTTTCTTTAAATCATAATCACAAAAAAACATAATAAAAAGAGATACAAACCGCTAAAAAGTATATTAAAAGACGGTAGGACTGTTAAGAAATTTGAAAAATTGAAATTTGAAATTTGGAAAATAACTCCATTTCACCGTTTCACCCGGTCACCCAGTCATCCAGTCACTCCTGGAAAGGTGACATAGTAACTAGGTAACATGGTAACATGGTAACTTAGTCACCCAGTCACCCAGTCACCCAGTCACCATTTCACCGTTTCACCATTTCACCATTTCACCGTTTCACCCGGTCACCCAGTCATCCAGTCACTCCTGGAAAGGTGACATAGTAACTAGGTAACATGGTAACATGGTAACTTAGTCACCCAGTCACCCAGTCACCCAGTCACCATTTCACCGTTTCACCATTTCACCATTTCACCGTTTCACCCAGTCACCCAGTCACCATCTTACCGTTCCACCATTCCACCGCTCATTGTTCATTTCAAATATTCTAAAAATTTTCGAGCAACCATTGCCACGCAGGTACAATATTAATTTGGCAATTATTTAGTGACAATTTCAAACGATTGCCATCGCCAATAATGAGAGTAGATTCAAAAATAGACATGCGATTCATTGCATCCAATAATCCATTTATCTCTCTTTCATAAGTATCCTTTTCTGAAATACTAAAAGCTACATTAACTAATTGAAGGACACCTGCGGAATAGAAGCAAAAATCAACTTCCCGGATGCCTTTTAAATAAAAAATTTCCTGGTATTTGCGTCTTAATTGGAGAAATATAAGGTTTTCGAGTAAACGTCCTTTATCTACTTGATAATCCATCAATAACTTTAATCCAATATCAACAGCATATATTTTTTTGGGATTTCGTTGCTGTTCTCTTAAGTTTTTGGAAAATACGCTTGTATTATAAAAAATGTAACTATCCTCTAAATAAATCAGAAAATCGTATAAACTATTTTTTGATAACTGCAATCCTTGTGATTTAAAATCATTAAATAATTTGTTTATACTTATCAGATTAGAAATATTAACCGTTAAAAATCGAATAAAAAGTTTAATTAAAGTATGTTGAGTCAATCCATGTCTTTCAATAAGATCTTTATAAACCACCATATTAATATATTCATGTAAAACAGCTTGCTGTATAGTAATATCTGATTCTTTAATTAACTCGGGTAAAGCCGATGAGCCAATGTAACGATGAAAAGCATTAATTATTTCTGCCTTTTGTTTGGACGAATAATTCTTTAATATTTTAAAACCAGACCATTGAATATATTCGCGAAACGATAAAGGAAAAAGTTCAAAAGTGATGGTACGTCCTCGCAACGATGTTGCAATTTCTTTACTTAACAAGCGCGATGATGACCCTGTAAGAAACAAAAAACAATTTATCATTCTCAAAATTAACATATAGCAATTTTGAGGCTTGAATTTTATTACGCAACTTATCAATATGGTGTAAGAATAAGTAGGTTTTTCCAACACGTCTCGCACCAATTACTGTAATTATTCTACCAGGTTCATCGGGCAGTAAAAGCTCTCTTGATTTTATTGCCGATAAATCCCGATCTACAAAATCTATGATTAGTTCTCTATAATATTCTTTCATTTTATTCCCTTTATAAAGGGACAAATATAATTATTTATTTCCTTCTTAAAAAGGAAACAAATGATTTTTTAGTATTAACCATTATAAAATTGTTAAACTGATAAATTGTTAAATTGCTGACCTTAATATCGTTACCTCGTTACTTCGATACATCGCCACATCACTTTAGGACTGTAGGACTGTTAAGAAATTTGAAAAATTGAAATTTGAAATTTGGAACATAACTCCATTTCACCGTTTCACCGTTTCACCCAGTCACCCAGTCACCCAGTCACTCCTGGAAAGGTGACATAGTAACTAGGTGACATGGTAACTGGGTAACATGCTATTATTCTGAAAGAATCGGGAATCTCTGGTAAAATTTCAAAAGGTTAATCGTATCAACCAGAAGTTTTGTTCTAACAAATTTTTTTGTGTCAGCATCCATTAATTCACCCAGGCCGTCCAGTAAGCGATTGCCCTTCATAGATTCAAGAAGGCTTATGCAGTTTTCGATATGGGTTGCCAGCGCCACTTTCATTCGGTATTCCACAATACTTTTATTCACAGGAGTTTGACGCTGCAAAAAGAACCATGTGTCAAAAATGTCGCGATTTGTTGCTGTACTTCTATCAAGTAAAGCACACAACTTATGTGCAAACATGTTTGAAACCGTCATAACCTTGACATTGAATCCTAACAGGTTTTTTATTTCATAACTATTGTTAAACGGTCGATTGGATATTTCTACCTTCAATTTACGCTCACCAATACCATAATCCAATACAATCAAAGGACCGAAGTACTTTTTAGCTTCATCGAAAATCGTCCCGTATTTCATAATAATTTTCCGAACTTTTTCGAAAACAATTTCCTCTTTATTGGTATCTAACAAATTAAAATCCAGATCTATCGAAAACCGGGGCAGATCATAGAAAAACATCAAAGCTGTACCACCCTTGAATCCGAGGTAATTAGCCAGTTCAAGATCTGAATAGATATCCTTAAGTATTTGAACAAGAAAAAATTTATGGCGGTTAATATCAAACATCTTTGATCAATTTTTTAATCCTTTGGGTTAACGACTTTGATTGATAGATCGGTAAAATCTTTTTTAAAAGGGATTTATCCAAAGGATTGAGATTATCAAAGTAGTAATCAGGTTCGAGGTACAGTGTATCAAGCAATGCACGCTCAGGACAAGCCTGATTTACGTGGTTATTCTGCCGTATGATTCCAGTTGTATTTGTCAATATCGTTCCTTTTAATTTTCTGAAACGGTAAAATTGATTTTCAATTTCAATAAAACGGCTCAAATAACTGACTATAGTAATTTGTGAGTCGAATTGAAAGACTATTCCAGCCTTCTGCAGCGCATAATCAAGCGAAATATAGGAAGGGCTGTAGAGGCGGCAGGCCAGTTCTTCAGTAATAAATTCCGGTTTGGTATAGATGCCCTTACGCGGGTTGTGCAGCTGACCCTTGTGTACATAATAGTTTAGTTTCTTACCAAGTATCTGCAAATCTGTTTCTCCGACAAGCATAGCTACATCAACCAACCGGAACACAGTACGGGTATCCTTGTACAAGGTCAGTACGATATCTTTATTTTGTGAACCAAACATCCAATATTATCGTATTATTAGTTTACAAAATTACTAATTTTTTGTGATTCTACAAAAAGAAGCAAATTTTATAAAATTGTTAAACTGATAAATTGTTAAATTGTTATTCCCAGTTACCCAGTCACCCAGTCACTCCTGGAAAGGTGACATAGTAACTAGGTGACATGGTAACATGGTAACTTAGTCACCCAGTCACCGTTTCACTATTCCACCGCATCACGCTTCACGTCTCACAAATTATCAGTATAAAAAACCGAACAGCCATAAAGGGATTTTATTCTTATACCCCGACTCAATATCATCCGCAACGATAAATGCGTCAGATAATCCTTTGATTTGTTTCCTGGTTTTATTTTTTCCACCGACCTCAAAGACATACCTATCCTGAAAAACAAAATCACCTTGTTCGGAATAGTTTACTTTTCCGGCAGCAGAAAGTTGATTAAGAAAGAATGTTTCCCTGATTGTTCCCACGTTAGCTTCATTTTCCGCTAGTGCTGCCATTAAATTGCTGTTATGAAGGTATATTTTTTCGGGCTTGGTTAAAATACTATTGCCTCCTTTATTGCTTTGGAGAAGTAAGATCAAGTGTGCCTCAGACAGTTGATGAAGAATAATCGATATTAAGGATTGCAGGAAGGTCTGTTTCCAAAATAGTATTAACAGTTATCAGCAAACGTTGATGGTAATTATCCTGGTTTTCCATGAAATATGGATAACTGCCAATACTGCAGTACTCTTTGAATATTCGGAGCGGTTTAATCTTTTCGATGATCCCGAAGCTCAGGTTAACATGGTCAGAGAGTAAATGCTGAAGGTCAACAGCCGGAAAGAGATGTCCGTATCGCAATGCGATAAATTCTCTAAGTGAAAGTTCACGAAGGTCATAAACCATTGCCCGTCGACTCAGGTCGGCTTGTTGTTTAAAAATATGAAGTGCAGAAGAGCTGGTAATAACTATTTTTAGACCGGGATGGTCGTCATAGATATTTTTTATTTCACGTGACCAGTCGGGGTATTTATGAACTTCGTCGAGATAAAGGAACTTACCGCCCAGGTTGACAAAATTTTCAGCAAGATCGACAAGATTATTATCAGAAAACCAGATATCATCCAGGCTAACATAAAGCGCTTCTTCAGAGGTTCCCAAATTTTCTTTAATATGCTGTAACAGCAGGGTCGTCTTACCCGTTCCCCTTGCACCTTTGATAAAAATAAGCCGGTCGGACCAGTCAATTATATCATAGAGATATCGCTTAAATGACGAATCGGTTTGCTGAACTTTTCTTAATGATTTCCTAATCAGTGCCTCCATTTATTGTTGTGTATATTCTACAAAAATAATACAAATTTAACTAATAAGAACAACAATAATTCGAATCTTCCTGCGTCCCACCATTCCACCATTTCACTGTTTCACCTTTTCCACCCAGTCACCCAGTCACTCCTGGAAAGGTGACATAGTAACTTGGTAACATGGTAACTGGGTAACTTAGTCACCTAGTCACCTAGTCACCTAGTCACCCAGTCACCTAGTCACCCAGTCACCTAGTCACCGTTTTACAGTATCACGCCTCTCTTCTTTGTTTCAGCCATTGGCTGAAGAACGGATCATCCATTTCGTATTTATTATCGACTTTATTAATATATCCATTTTCCATCAGTCGTTTGATACTGCTAAAAGCGGTACTTGATGCCCCGATATCATATTTTCTGTAGAACGCTTCCGAAAGCGGAGCAAAACCGGAATATGACAGTCCGATCATAAGTTTTTTATCAGTTTTATTTAAAGCCATCCACCACCTTTCATAATCCATGTCATGCATGGCAATTAAGTCCATAACAGCATCCCTAACGGGGTTACTTGTTAAGGAATCCTGGTTGCATTTATCCCAAACCACAAATGCTAGCTGTTGCGTATAATAGGGGTGACAGCTGGTATAACTGATAATTTGTTGGGCCAGATTTGCTGCATTTTCATGGACCGGCATCAGTCGTTTTTCCAGGTAATCGATAAAGTCGGCCTCAGGAATTTTGCCAAGTTGAAGAATCATGCCGAAGTGGTAGAAAGGAGATTTTTTCTTTTCGAAGATTTCTTTGATCAATGACTCCTGGCTGCCCAGAAAGACATAATTTATCAGTTTATGCTGTTGCATGATAGACCGCAATTGCCGCATCAGATCTGCGTTAATTCGCCGGATTTCCTGGAATTCATCAAAGATGACCAGTAATTTTTTTCTTTCGGTGCTGAGTTTTTCCATCAGGTTCAGCACGTCTTCAAGCAAAGGAAGGTGGGAACTGTCGGGGAGAAATGCCACCTCTACCTGGTTAGTAACCGGATTCAACGTGATGGTGGGGATGATACGGAAATGTTGCACCAACTGTCTGACTTTTTCGAAAGGGAAAATCCTGTAAATCCGCTTAAGAATCTGGGCTGCAAGATCAGTTGTACTGGTGATCAGTTGCATATCAATGGCAATCACTGGTCTGTCGAGCTGGCCGGTTACTTTCATGATAAGACTTGATTTTCCAAATCTGCGGGGACTGATGATAATCAGATGATTTTGACTACCAATGATTGAATTCACCCGCTCTATTTCATTAGTACGGTCAGTGAAGTATTGATCTTCGACAATGCTGCCAAATTTGAAAGGGTTGTTTTTCATTTATTGCGATATTTTTCGTTGCGATATTATTCGCAAAGATAAAGAGTTTTCCGTATCCAATTCACCTTTTACGATTTAAGCTTAATTTAAGACTGTAAGACGGTCAAGAAATTTGAAAATTGAAATTGGAAATTGTCCAACTGCCAACTGTCCAACTAACATGCATCCACCGTTCCACCGTTTCACCTTTTCACTGTTTCACTGTTTCACCGTTTCACCTTTTCCACCCAGTCACCCAGTCACCCAGTCACCCAGTCACCCAGTCACCTAGTCACCCAGTCACCCAGTCACCGTTCCACCGTTCCACTCATGAACCCGATGCTAAAAATCATAATAGATATTTCTCAACCCGGTTCGGATGCCAAAATAGATGAATTGCATCTGTTTGTCCCACTTTGTATTATGCTCTTTCCGGTTAGTGAAACCAGCTTCAAGACGCAAATTGGTCCGTCTGTTGAGCAGATACGAAATGTTAAAATCAACAATAGCAAGATTAGTCTTTAACCCCTGTCCGATTTCATTGCCATATTCACTCACACGCTGATTATATGGAATAAAGATGTTTTTTCCGAAATCCATCCCAGCTGTATCTACCCCATACATAGCAAAATTCAATTTAAGATGAACCATCCAGTTTCCTCTGATATAGGAAGCCATGGCAATGAATTCTCTGAAATTGGCCCCCAGCGGGTGGGCCAGCGGCTGATTATAATGCCCGTAGCTCTCAATGGTTTTATCATAGGCGTAGGTATAGGGGCGAGCCTGGTTGTATTCGATCCGGGCATTTAACGTTGGGATATTCAGCAGGTTCCATCCCGAAATCCCCAATTGGTAACCGAACTTATTTGCCCACCATCCATCATTTGCCATTACTTCCGACAATTTGAACTCATCCAGAAGCAATTGACCGTAAACATTGAAATGTTTGTTGATACGAAGACTAAAAGTACCTCCCATAAGGGCATTATCCGGCGAACCAAATGATTCTTCAACAGGCCTCATGATTAGAATGACCGGATTCAGGTATTGAATATCAAATCCGCGATAACCTGTCGAATCGGCATTTTCCCAAACTATGGCATCAAAAATTCCCAGGCTCAGCCTGCCCCAGAGCATAACCTGCAGGTAATGCATGGTTGCCCATTTGCGGTCTAGGCCAAATCCACTCGAGAGCGTCGAACTGCGATCAATAAACTGGTTGTAAAGTACAGTATATTTAACTTTCTTAAAATTAGCCGTCAGCTTTAAATATGGATAACTGAACGAGACATCCGATAATATCATAGAGCGATAACCATCACCAATGAAGTTTTTACCATAGCCCAAAGTCATGTTAATGTATTTTGAAGGGCTATAACTCACGTATCCATTACAGTAAAAGAAATCGACACCGGTATCTTTGAAGGGTTTGGTCGCACCCTGTCCGGGTACTACCCCGGTTGCACGGATAATTGAATCAGGCCATGAAGCAAATACTCCCTGATTCTCATATAGTTCAGTATTAAACGATAACGTTTTACCAATTAATCCTGTCACAGTAAAACCACGGGAATTTATCCAGGTGTTTTTAGGTTCTTTTATATCATATCCAAGTCCAAAATTAAATACCGGATCAGCCGTGATACTGAAATCTTTTGTTTTGTATCTGATAAGGTTCTCACTAAAAAGTTTACGGTAAACAAAGGTGTTTTTATGTTTTGCATTACCCGGAACCTGGTATAATGCATTCTCAGTGTCTGCCAAACTATCCATATCCTGCAACAGCAAAGGTTTCATTGATGAAAGCAATGAAGTGTTATTCGCCTGGGACTTTTGCATGATAAGATCATAAAAATGATTATCCAGGGGAATATACTGTCCGTAGCTAAGCAAAGGAAACAGCAGAAGAGCGAAGAAAGTGCAGAGTACAAATTTTAACATACTTATCAATGTTGTTTCTTTAATAGTTTGCTTGTCTTGACTGAAAGGCAGGCTTTGCAATAATCTATTTCAGAAAGTAAAAATAAGCAAAGTCAGTGAGATGAAGGTAGCTTATTGTCAGTTGCCGGAAACATATTTGTCGAAACCAAAACAGGAAATTAACGCTACATTTGCGTCAAAATCAAGCTTTATGCTCAGACGGTATTACCACCGGTTTCGGAAGTTTTATGCCGGCCCTTTTGGCTTTGTAATTGATATTGCGCTCTTTGCTATCATCACCTACGCTTTTCACCGCCTGTGGTGGGATTTCGCCAATTTCATCAAATCTTTCACTGCGGTAAATATGACAGCCGACTGGTTGGCCAGGCAGGTTTACCAATCCAGCTTGTGGATAAACCGGAATGTTCTTGGACTGCACATCACCACCGAAGACCCCAACACGATGTGGTTCAGCAACGGAGGCTATGTGGGCGTAAGTGAAAGTTGCTCAGGATTAAAACAGTTTTACCAGATCATTGTGCTTTTTGTGCTGTTTCCCGGGCCATGGAAGCATAAGCTATGGTTCATCCCGATGAGCATCCTGATCATGCATTTCGTGAACATTTTGCGCATCGTGCTCCTTTCGGTCATGGTAGTCTGGAAACCGGAATACTGGACTATTACGCATGAATGGATTCTTCGTCCGTTTTTTTATGTGGTGATTTTTGCACTTTGGGTTTGGTGGGTTGAGAAATTTAGGAGTAGTAAATCTACCTTTGCTCCGCTCGCTTAGTCGTTTTGCTTAAAAAAAAGTCAGTTCTTCCTTTTCACTTTTGTGGGAATCTTACCGGTTAACCTGGCTTCTTTGTTGCAAAGATAAGTGGGGAGGTACGACAGGATGGTTGCCAGCCCAAACACGATCAGGAATAGCAAATGCATTCCGATACGCTGCAACAGGAGTACCATAACAATGAACAGGATATTGACCAGGAGCAGCGTGGCTGTTGCCCTGCGGTGGCTCATACCAAGGGCGAGCAGCTTGTGGTGCAAATGCAGCTTGTCGGCATTGAAAGGCGTATGTCCTCTTGCAACACGAATGGTGAATACGCGCAGGGTGTCGTACATGGGAAGTATCAGGATACCAAGAGTAACGACAGGCGTTGCATGAATGGCATAAGGACTTTGAAGGCCAATATTGATCTCATTGAAACGGATCATCAGTACCGCAACAAAAAAGCCCAGGGTGAGAGAACCGATATCCCCCATGAATATCTTATTCTTTATTGAAAAGACATTATACCTTAAAAAAGCGGCCAGGGAGCCAACCAATGCAGCCGACAACACAGCCAATTCAATATGACCAACCAAAAAGAACCAGATGCCAAAAAAACCCACCGCCAGTATCCCAACACCAGCGGCAAGTCCGTCGATCCCATCGATCAGATTAAAGGCATTGATGGTCACAATGATCACGAACAGGCTGAGGAAAGCGCTTGACACATAGCCAATCTTATGAATGCCCAAAAAACCATGCAGGTCGGTCAAAAGTACATCCCCCAGGACGATGATGATGGCAACCGCAACAATTTGCCCCAGCAGTTTCTTCAGGGGTGAAAGGGAGAGAATATCATCTTGTAAACCCAGAAAAAAGATAATGATCGAACCGGCAATGACATATTGGATATAGCCAATGCGTGAGATATTGATAAAGATCATCCCGGAAATGATGCAGCCTGTAAAAATGGCCATTCCGCCCAACCTGGGCGTACTTACCAGGTGAGAAGTACGCCCATTGGGTTCGTCGAACAAATGTTTAGCTCTGGACACTTCAATGATGGAAGGGATGGAAATATATGTTACTAAGAAAGCTACAGAAAGGCTCAATACAACTAACAGGATCGGGGGGTCAAGAGTTGATGGCATAATGATTAATTGTTATAACTAGTGTGTTTGGCATCACGGATACAAATATAGTGTTTTTTTTGAGAAAATTTATCCAACTCAACGATTTTTTTTATTTGTTACGTTATTCACCGCACAGGACAAGGGAAACATCAGCAGGTTGTTTTCGGATACTAATGAACTTATGATGCTAGACATATTGTACATAGCTAACAATTGCCCAAGTTTTGCCATACTTAAGCCCGTTCCCGGGAGAAAACGCAGGCGCTCAACAGGATTGAATTCTTTCACTTCATACAGCCGATCATCAAGGTCACGCGGATGGAAATACAGCATGTGGTAACCGGGCTGTGCAAGGTTTCTTTTCACGAAGCGGAAGGGCAACAGTCTGAAATAACCGCTTCCGGCATAGGGTATCCGATGAAAGAGAAAGGGGAAGGTGCTGACGGGGTAGTAAACCAATGCGCTGCCTGCAGGACCGAAAGTAAAAGGATGGTTGGGAAGCTTCATGCCATTGTATCGCATGCCCGACATGATGGAGCTGTCAACACGGATACCCGCTTCGAGCAGCAATTCAACAGCATGGCCCGAAACAGGGAAAAGTGTGAAAGCGGGTGCCCTGTAACTTATTACTTTTGTGCCGGTGATGCTTTCAAGTTCGCCAATATTGCGAAACAGATCGTCGCGGAAAGCAGGAAGCTGCTGGCGGTGAACCTGCTCGTGCCAGTAGGAATGCGCCGCCACTTCGTGTCCTGCCAAAGCAATGGCCCTGATGAGCTGCGGATAACGTGAGGCCACCCAGCCCAGGCAAAAAAAGGTAGCTGTGGCCTGGTGCCGCTCGAGCATCTCGAGGATTGAGCCGGTAATACGGGGCAACATGACCGGAAGATTATCCCAGCGATGTCGTTGCAGTAGTGGATTGCGTCCAAAAATATGAAACCATTCTTCAAAATCGAAACTTAGTACATGCAAATCTTACCCCATTCTTTTAAGTCGTTCCGGCAAAAATACCAAAAGAAATGCCTCCGGTCTTAAAAAACCCACTTCCATTCATGCAAATCTAATAAACCCACTTGGCAAGATAGCTGCCAAGATGCTGCCGGAAGGGCCAGGGAAGGATTTTCCAAAAGTGATGCAGCCAGTGCTGTTTGCGCAGGCTCATTTTTTGCACAGGGTAATGGGCCCATAATAGCGGAACATCGGTAGCGCCCCATTGATGCTTGAAGCGGTGTACACCACTGCCGGCTGTGCTGCGGCCAAAGCTGTAAGTATGGCATTGCATGCTGATGGCATGGGCGATCATGGCATGATGCAGCACATAAGAAGCGTAGCGGCCTTGAACGTCATGCAGAGTGGCAAACCAGCCATTTTCGTAAAAACCCCGGTAGGCCAGGTTGAAGGCACCACCCACCACCCGGCCCTTATGCCGGAGAAGGAAAATAGTAACATGGCCCTGTGTATATTGGTGTAACAGGTTGTAAAAGAATCGTTTGGGTAGGGCAACTGATCCCAACAAGTCTATATGCCGGGCGTAAACATGCCAGAAATCATTCAGCAGGCCGTTGCTGCCCTGCTCGACAGTAAACCCGTTTAGCAGGCCTTTTCTGATTTTGCGCCTCAGGTTGGGGTTGAAGGTGTGCATCTGTTTATCCATGCTGTTTGACAGGTTTAGCCACGAGGCAATTTTGATACTTTCATGTGGCTGATTTGGCCAGGGGACCCTTACCTCCATCTGTGCGATGTTGCGGGGTAGGGCAAAGCCGGACAGTGTTTCTTGCCAGTCGCCGGCTGTAAACGCTTTGCCTGTGCTGTTATGAGTACTACCGTAAGAGAAGTGTGGTAACGAGACTAAGCTTTTGCCTGTGCATACCATGTCGATAGTGATGCCCGGTACAGGCTGCAGTTGCATGGGCTTCCATCCGAAGCTTCCGGCGATGATGCTATTGAGGCCAGGATGGTTGGCGATGGTGAGGGGCAGCGCTGAGGGAGGTTCCTGCATGGCAGCCTCTATCAGCGCTATACCTTGTGCGGGCAGCCCGGCACGGGTGGCAATCGCCATCAGGCTACAGTTACAATGCCTGTATGCGAGCCGGATGCGGAGCAGGATGCCTGAAACAGCGCCGATGCAGCCCGCCAACAGGTCACTATAGGATGAATGGCGGTTGAGTTGCGGCAACTGCCCCTGTAAAAATCCCATCCAATAGGTATGGGCCAGGGCTATCACAAAAACCCAGGGGGCCAGGTTACGCCAGCGCAACGGACAACTTCCAAGTGCAGCCAATGCCATCCAGGTAAACAAGCCATAGCTGGAAAAATGCACCAACAGGTCTATACCCTTGAGGTGCAGCCGCGGAAACAAACCGCCCGGCAGCAAGTAAAGGACCGTTAGCAAAAGCAAGTAAAGCAACGTTAGCGGCAGGTAGTATTTTCTCATTTTGTTGTTATGCATGCCTTCTTCCGAACCACCTCCAGCCAATCCATCCCGGCAGAAATCCCAGGCTGTTAGCCAGTTCATCGGTAATGTCGAACGAACGGCCGAAATAGCTGTATTGTTGTAATACTTCCATTAAAAATCCCCATGCAATGACTAATAATAAAGGCAAAATTTGTTTGGCTCCGGAAAACTCCTCAGGCCAGGCCCAAAGCATCAGGAAAGTAAACCCTGCATACATGCCTGCATGAATTAATTTATCGGCAAACGGAACAAGCGTTACATCCGGCAGACCATCCGAGGGCCAGAGGCTGAGGGCGGTGATCAGGACAAGATATGCGAAGAAGAGGATTTTTTTTAGCATAGGTGATTTTTTAAAGAAAAATAAGCGAAGGGGCGAAGGGGCGAGTGGGCGAGTGGGCGAGGGAGCGAAAGGGCGAGTGGGCGAGTGGGCGAGTCATTCTTTTAGAAAGCCCAGTTTTCGGGTTTGTTGCTCATGTTGACGATCATAGCTATGATGTGGTCATATTTGTCGTTCAGTGATGCATGGGATACATTGTCAATGTAGTTGCATTCCAGCGCATAATCAAGCCAGACCTGGGTTTCGGCACTCTCACCTTCTGAGTCAGATAGCTTTGCGACAAAAGATTTAGGGTATCTTCTTTTCCTGAATGCTTCGGCTAAATTGCCTGAAACCGAACGCGATGATCTGCGAATTTGATCGGTTAGTGAATAGGTCTCTTCTTTCGGAAATGATTTACTGATCCTGAAAATCTCCATACCTGCTTCAAACGATAGCTGAAAAACCTTTAGTTCCCTGTGTGTTTTGATCTTTTCCATCAGTTTCAATTTATAATGAGTTGATTATTTTAAAAACTGCTAAAGTTGCTACTTACACTACCTTCGCATAAGTCGCCCTATCGCCTCTTTTGCCTCTTTCGCTTCGTTCGCTTCGTTCGCTCCCTCGCTCTATCCGTCACATCTTCTGGTCCAGATTCTTCCCCGTCTCTATATGGTGAAAGGTTGGTAAACATTCAGTCATCACCTGTACAATGGCTGCTTTGGAGAGTTCAGGACTATTCAGAGCCTGAGGATTTAATGAATTCTTCAGTGATGTCCTTGAATGAGGTGAGTTGGTTTTCATTGAGTTTAGGAAAGAATACTTCGCCTGTCATT
>Ga0265292_1000471_pt1 | contig 57194 bp, 26 predicted proteins | sample Munlanlewell296A_FD_189080 | JGI IMG/M metagenome (GOLD analysis project Ga0265292, IMG submission 189080) | Leachate microbial communities from a municipal landfill in Southern Ontario, Canada - Leachate well 296A | ecosystem: Engineered > Solid waste > Landfill > Unclassified | place: Canada... | reverse complement strand
CTCCGGGAATCGATGTGCTGAGCTGTTTTCCGGCTCTTACACCTATACATTCCCCGAAACTTGCATCCGGTGCAGCTGAACTCACCGGTGCTACCAGGGTGATGTGCGAGCCTTGTCCGGTTGCCGACCGAATAAAACTTGGAGGTCAGGAAACTCCGGCTGATCATGTGAGGGGATTTCTCAATATTCAGCTTCTTGGAGGGGTCACTGATTTTAACAATTACCTCCAGTTAAGCAATTCGGATCAGGAAGAAAAAAATGAGTTTAACAGATATGTAGCACGCATAGCCATGCTCTTGAGGGGAGGGCATACAAAGGCTGAAATAGCAGTGGTTTATCCGATTGAAACCATGTGGACAAAGTGGATACCGAAGCCAGTTTCGGTTGCCGGCTGGGATTCTGTTTCCGGGGGTAATCCCGATGCGGTAATGGTGGAGCAATCATTCAGAAACGTATCACGCTTCCTCTACAATCACCGGTGGGAATATGCATACATCGATTCAAAAGCTATTATCGATGCTGAAGTAAAGGACGGAAAACTGGTTCACGGACTCCTCCAATGGAAGGTGATAATACTTCCGGCTGTTAATACATTGCCCGCTGAAGCATGGAGAAAGTTAGCATTGTTTGCTGAAGCTGGCGGAATTGTGATTTCTCTTAATGCTATGCCGGAGAACTCTGAATCTCATTTTCCCGACGAAACGGTTCTGAAAATCGGCAAGGAAATCTTTAACAGATATGATAAATCGGTCATTCTCAAGGATTGGTCGCCCACAGAATTGAACCGGTTGTTAACGAAATTTCTGGTGAAGGACTTCCGTCTTGGAGATGAACAGGTTCCGGTTCGTTATTGCCATAGAATGATCGATGGACGGGATTGCTTTTTTCTGATCAATGATTCGGACAAGGAAGTGAAAACCAGCTTGCAATTCGATGAAAACCGACGATTCACCGAATGGGACCCTGCCTCCGGCAAAACACGATCTGTCAAAGGAGTTATTGAATTGGAGTTGCCGGCGTTTCATGGCAAAGTATACAGGTGAAGACTTTAAGACTACAAGACGATAAGACTTTAAGAATGAAAAGATTATTGGTTTTTGTGGTTTGGGTCATATTCTTAGGATTCGGGGTGGCCAATGGTCAGATAAAGGTGGTGAACCTGAAATGCGAATATCTTGCTGATGCTTTTGATTCACAGAGAGTTAAATCTGGACAAACCACGCATGTTGAATACAAAGGGAAAACCCTTGTCTCAGCCCGGAACTATTACTGGAAGGTGATGGTTTGGGACCAGGAAGGCAAGTCGGCCGGATGGAGTGAAGCGGCATTTTTCGGAACCGGATTGATGAAAAGCAATGATTGGAAAGGAGCTCAATGGATCGCCTGGCGCCCTCAGAATGAATGGGAAAAGGAATGGTGGCGCAAGAAAGACATTGAAATGCAGTGCCTTGAATTCGGGCTTCCCAGCTGGTTCGAACAATATTGGAACCCTATAAAACTCTGGGTGCAAAGTGTTTGGAAATATAACCAGGTGAAAGATAAGCCCGGAATTTTAACGGATGTATTAAGCGATTGGAATTCCCCGTATGGGAACAATTCCGTTGAAGGGGGAGAAGTGTATTCTTCGATGAATTTTTACCTGATTTTGAAGCGACTGGAAATGATGGCCCAGATCCTGCATAAAAAGGAAGATGCAGAAAGTTTTGCCCGGCAGGCAGAAACGGTTATAATAAACGGGCGGAAAGTATATCCTAAAAATAACAGGATCCCCACTCAATCAGGGGATTATCATTTGGAAATGAAATGAAAAATATTGGCTTTTTATTGATGTTCCTGTCGTTTGTGTGCGCGGGATGGACACAGCAAATGAGTCCGGATAGAAATGCCCGGGGCCTCGAACTGGCAGCTTCCTATGATCAGAAAAAGAAGCAAGAGGCCATTCTCGAAACCAACCTGAAAAACTACCTATCGAAGGAATATAATTCCTCCATAGACCAGATTCGGGTGGGTGAAAACAAGGTCTCGGTATCCGGAAATATCCAATCCGGCCTTAATATCTTTCTGTGCGAAGTTCCTCCATATCAGGATGTTACCGAAGAACAGTCTTTTGCAGCGGTAATACCGGTATCGCCTAAGAAATTCAGTGTTTCAGCCGGCCGCTTCATGTACAGTCAGCCTGCGCTGGACAGGATTGAGCACCGGTATAATGGCCGTTCGTACTATTTTACCAAAAAAAATGTTGATCAATTTGACTCCACTTTCACGACAACCGTAAAACGAAATATTATTACTGCGGCCCTTGATTTTCTGGCCAGTCGTTACAGCCGCCCCGATAAAAAATACGGCCGCTGCAATCACTGGATCATGCACAATGAAGTGGATGCCGGTTGGGTATGGACCAATGCCGGCGACAAAGCAGCGCAGGTATTCATGGATATTTATATTAAATCCATGCGGATGTGTTATAACATTGCCAGAACGTATAATCCTCATTCAGAAGTATTTGTGACTCTAACCCATTACTGGGCATGGACATCGCATCCCAAATTCTATCCGTCGAAGGATCTGATGGAGATATTGCTCGATTATGCCTGGAAAAAGATGAAAAACCTCGATGGGATCGATGGATTTCAATGGCATAACTGGTTCGACAACCGGGGCGAGGGAGGCTTGCGGATCGGATTGAGACGTTTCCCCGATGATGAAACCGATCCGGGCGGAAGGAAACCGGTATGGTTTGTTTATCAGGCTGCAGATGAAGCTAATGAAGATGCGGTTTTTGATCAATACAAAAGTGTAATCGGGATAAAGGACTGGAATGAGGTAAATTATATGGGAGAAATTGACCAGGATAAAAAATCGAAATCCTTCCGCAATCTGCATGTTGATGATTGGGTGGCAACCGATGCCCTTGGCAGAAAACTGCCAACTTATGAAGAGTGCGGTCCCGTAAAAAAGGACCGTTTTGTAGGGATGTTCTATTTCATGACGCATATCAGCCCCGGAGGCAAAGGTCCCTTTGATGTTACAAAAACCATAAGAGCTAATCCGGATAATCCGCGATGGGTAAACGGCGACTATTTCTGGGGCGAACCTGAGACAGGCTATTATCTTTCCAATGAAAGGTGGATGATCAGGCGGCACGCGCAGCAATTGTCGGATGCCGGCGTAGATGTGATCATCTTCGATGTAACCAACGACCGGACGTATCCTGAAGTTTATCTACCCGTTTGCGAAGTGTTCCGTGACATGCGGTCGGCCGGGGAAAGAACCCCCGATATTGCCTTTTTGGGGAGCGAAATCTCAGTGAACAAATTATGGAACGAGTTTTATGAAAAAGCCATGTACCCTGATCTGTGGTTTCAATGGAAGGGCAAGCCACTGGTACTTTTTGGCCAGCATGAGATCCCTTCCAGAAAGAAAAACAACGACGTGGTTTTTCCGGAAGAGATCCGCAACTTCTTCTCAATCCGCCAGAGTTGGGCCTGGACCTCATTACCCTGGTACCAAAGCTGCCCCTGGGGTAAAGACAAATGGCCCTGGGTGGATCATTATCCCCAGGCCATCAACTGGCATGAATCTCCCGATAAGGCCGAAATGATCCCTGTAGCGGTTGGTCAACATCCATTATCCAACATTGGCAGGAGTTTCCATAACTTCAGTCAGCCACAGGCCGACAAATTTGACCTGACACCGTTCACCGATCAGGGACTTTGTTTCAGGGAACAATGGAGCCGTGCTCTTGAAGTGGACCCTGAGTTTGTGTTCGTTACCGGCTGGAACGAATGGAGTGCCGGTACGCAGGTTATGGGCAAGGATATTAATAAATCGCTGCAGGTGTGGAATTTTTACCCTGGCGCTCATTTGGGGAAAGCCGGCAAAGAACTGAAGACCGGTGACCATTATTTTATCGACCAGTACAACCAGGAGTTCAGTCGCGATATCGAACCCATGACGGGCGGACATACCGACAATTATTATTACCAGCTGATGGCCAACATCCGTAAATATAAAGGGATGGAAAAGCCCACAATGGCCGGTCCCCCGGTTACCATCGACATCCGTGCCGGTTTTAAACAATGGGACAAGGTTGAAGCAGTATATTATGATCATATCGGTGACACGGAGCATCGGAACAGCCCCGGACAGGGACAGGCTGGTCCTTATGTCAATGCCACCGGCAGAAACGACATCGTTACCCTGAAAGTTGCTTATGATGCTTCCGCGGTTTATTTCTATGCTGAAACCCGTGAAGCACTCACCCCATCAACCGATCCAAACTGGATGCTTCTTTACGTCGACACCGACCAAAGCAAGGAAACCGGATGGGAAGGATATGATATTGTTATAAACATCCGTGTAATCGACAGTAAAAACTCTGTAATGGCATATTTAAACAAGGATGGATCCACTGGAAAAATATTACCGGTGCCCTTCCAGGCAAGCCAAAATAAACTGATGATCAGTGTTAAACGATCGGATATTAGTAAAAATGAGAAGCTGGCTTTTGATTTTCATTGGGCGGATAATATCGTGAAGACCGGCGACATCACTGAATTTTTCCTAAACGGGGATAATGCCCCCGAACGAAGGGCCAACTACCGGTTTCAACAATGATATCTAACAAATTGACTATTAAAGGAATAATTGTGAAAATTCAACATCTGATAATACCGGTAATTGCAATTGGATTAATGTCGTTTGCCCGGCCCGATAAAGAGTTTAAGATATTTCAGTTCCCACAGGATAAAATCCCCCGGATCGACGGGGATTTCTCCGACTGGAATATGGTTCCTGAAACCTATACCATCGGACTGGATGAACTGAAAAACACGAAGTTTGGCGAAGGGAAAAAGCTGGATCCTAAGGATTTCGATATAAAGGTGAAAGTGGGCTGGGTGAAGGATTTGAACCGGCTCTATTTTTTTATCGATGCGTATGACGATTTCTGGGATTTTAACGATCCTGCACTTAAACAGGATATCTTTGAGCTGGTCATCGATGGTGATATTTCCGGAGGGCCTTTTATCGATGACGAGAACGGGAATATCAACAAAATTCCAAAAAACCAGCTGTATTTCAAGGGCCATGGTGCCCACGCACAGAATTACCATGTCTTTACACCGGTAACGGGCAAGGACTGGGCCATGGTGTGGGGTAGCACTCCATGGATCAAGGAATTCCCTTATGCCAATGCAGCATATCAATACAATTTCAAAAACGGCGAAAGCGGCAGGTTACTTATGGAGTTCTATGTAACGCCCTTTGACTATGCTTCGTTCGACGGACCTGAGCATTCCGTTCAGTCCAGCATAAAGGAAAATGAAATTATCGGCATGTCCTGGTCCATGCTGGATTTCGATGGAAAAAGCTGTGAGTCATTTATGAATCTTTCGCACGACTGGCGGATGATCAACGATGCCTCGTACCTGTGCGCTTTTCGCCTGATGCCACTCGAAAATTCTTTCAAAAAGCCGATTGAGGCCAACTGGAAGTTTTTCACCGAAAACCGGGAAAAGCGAATCATCAGGTTTGATGACAATTCTGTTGGCGAAATCACCAAATGGCATTGGGATTTTGGCGACGGGAATATTTCCGGTGAGCAGAATCCCGTGCATCAATACAGCCGTAGCGGAGAGTGGACAGTTGTCCTCACCGTGGAAGGTCCTGCAGGCAAATCGGTCAGGTCGAAAGTATGGGAAGTGGTTACAAAGTGACTATCAATTTTCAGTGGAACAAATACAAAATAACTCGGTTATGACAAATAAAATCCGTTGTGTAAAATACATTACAATCTTTTTTCTTTTGGTAACAGGCCAATTCTGTTTTTCACAGCCCTCTGGATTTAAGTATAAAATTGCCATTATTGGAAATCCGGCCAATCCGGATATCCGATATGACGATGCGCAGTTGACAGCTCTGAAAAATCTGGGATTCAATACGATCCAACTTAATATTGCCTGGGGGGCACGGCCTGCTGATGAGCCGCTTAATCTGGAAGATATTCTGTATGTTCCGGGTATTGGAGATAAAGAACGGGTAGATAAAAGGTTGTCCGATATAAAATTCCGCGCAAAAACAGCCAAGGCTTGGGGCTTCCGGACTTTGTTCCACTTTGGTGCTCCGCGTTTGGATTCGCTGTACAAGTCGCTGCGCCCGGATTTGATTGATGTGGCTACTGAAAAATACAGCATCAGTAAACCGGAGGTTGTAAAAAAATATGTGGATTTACTAAGAAGATTAAAGAAGGAGGTCCCTGAATTAGATGATATACAGCTTTATACATTCGACCAGGAAGCCTGGATTGCCAATGAATTTGGTGACGGACCAACCGATCGTGGGATCCCTTTGTCGGAAAGGCTTCCGGGTTTCTTGCAGGTTTTGACCTCCACCTGGGCAGAAGTAAGTCCGGGCGGCATACTCTGGTGGGAGCCCTGGGAAATATCGGCCGGTCAGATTTATACCTGCATACCGTTATTGCCGAAAAAGAATTTTGGTTTCTTTCTCCATTCCAACATTGCTGAAGTACAGCTTACCAGGCCGGTTGACGTATGGTTTAAAAATATGGTCCGGCTGCTGGCAGCAAGGAACATTCCTGTGGTGGGCGAGTTGTTTTTGTCGAGTGCCAATGAAGAAGTGGAACCGCTCGACCGGATAGCAGCTCCGAGATTGGTAGCGGAGGAATTGGACGCAATGGCTCAATTTGAATCTCTCGGCGGAGTAAAAGAATACTATGGCACGATTCCCGACAGGTATGACCCGAATCTGCAGATGGCAGGAATAAAATTCGCCAATCCCTTAAAATCCAATAATGAAGCATTGCTGGAGCTGGCAAAACCGTATGGTAATAATAGGGAAAGAATTCTGGCCGCTTGGGAAACAACGGCTATGGGGTTATCCCTTTTCCCATGGGACGCCACCTGGCGCTTCAGGAGTCTTCCAAAAAATGTCGCTGATATTCAGGTCTTTCATAAGTGGGATATAGCACACATTATGGGAGAAGTTGCTCCTTCTCCCAGTTGGAAATCGACACGCCGGAGTCTTTTTATGGTAACCGAAAATGAAGTGCTGGATCCCTGGTTTTTTGAAGATGTTGGGCTTCGCTGCACCTCATCCTCCGCAAAATTGCAGGAAGCGATTGACATTTTTGAAAAAATCGATACGGATATGGGAAGCGGCTCCCCCTATAAAAACTATGTTGTTGAAACTATTTCCGATTTGAAGATTCTGGAACAGATCGTGACTGCTATTCGCTGTTATTGCCTTGAAGCGAATCTGGCGTGGTTGATGCGCAAATATACCCAGGAAGGTCGCGCAATTCCCGCTAAGATAATTACCCGTTTCGAAGATATTATGCAGATAGATATTGCTAATCAGAAAAAGGGATATGTCGCCAATGGATATAATCAACCGGCTGCGGAGGAGATGCTTGTTCTCTTCAGGCAGAATCCCGCACTATGGACATCTAAATATTTGATATTCAAATAACAAACAAACACAATAAGGCAGTGGGAATCAGAAATTTATTTCAAGCATTTGCCACTCTTGCCGTTACAGCTGTTTGCTCAGATCACTCTGCAGCACAGTCTGTATCAAGCGACTCGTGGGCTGCAACCGATGCACTCGGGCGAAAGGTCCGTGATTACAGTGCTGCAGGAGAGAAGAAAAATGACAAATTTATTGCCATGTTCTACTGGACCTGGCACCAGGGAGTCGATGATACAACCTACCAGGTAAAAAATATCACCGAAATTGTCAGGAAATATCCTGGGGCAATGAAAGATTACAATCATCCTGCCTGGGGCGACCAAAAACCGGGATCCTTCTACTGGGAGCAGCCCCTTTTGGGATATTATAAAACAACTGACCCTTGGGTTTTGCGCAAGCATGCCGAAATGTTGGCAGACGCAGGGGTTGATGCCGTATTTTTCGATTGTACCAACGCCAGCCTTACGTGGGAAGAATCCTACGAAGCATTAATGAAAACCTGGGATCAAGCCCAAAAAGATGGGGTGAATGTGCCAAAAATTGCCTTTATGCTCCCGTTTGCTCCGGTACCAAATTCTCTCGTTTCACTCCGGCAACTTTACCGGGATTTATATAAACCCGGCCGGTTCGAAAATCTCTGGTTTGTTTGGAAGGGAAAACCATGCATCATGGGATATCCCGACTATGTAAACGGGCCCAGTCGTAATGACCAGTGGGGCTGGCTTGAAAATTACCCGCAACATGGCTATGTGAAAGATCAAAATGGCAAATTTGAACAGCTTTCGGTCGGAGTGTCCCAAAACGCCAGCCCTTCCACAAAAGGGCATTGCAGTGCCTTTAACCTGCCAGGCTCCTACGGTCGCAGCTTTAGCAAAAAGAACGGGTTCGACCCGAGAATTGACGGATACCTCTATGGATGGAATTTTCAGGAACAGTGGGAACGTGCCTTCGAAGTTGATCCGGAACTTGTTTTTATCACCGGATGGAACGAATTTGTTGCCGGGCAATGGCTGCCAAAGCATAGCTGGACAGGTGACCCCTTCTCGTTTGTTGATGAGTTTGACTGGGATCGCAGCCGCGACATTGAGCCTAACAAGGGGTGGGGAGACAGAGGCGATGTCTATTACCTGCAACTGATCGATAATGTAAGGAAATTCAAAGGCATGGTTGCGCCGGAAAAAGCATCGGCTCCAAAAACCATCAAAATCGGCAAAACCGACGGATGGGGTGATGTTGCACCAAATTACAAGCACTATAAAGGGAATACCATGCACCGCGATCACAGAGGGCATTCTGACCAATACTACACCAACAACACCGGAAGGAACGATATTACAGGGGCAAAAGTGGCCCGTGATGCAGAGAAGATCTATTTTTATGCAGAAACTGCAGAAAAGCTTACCTCACCAGGCGACCGCAACTGGATGATGCTTTTTATCGATATTGACTGCAATAAATCCACCGGCTGGAAGGGCTACGATATTATGGTGAACCGTGTCAGCCCGAAAGGCGGCAAAGCCATCGTTGAAAAAAATGTTGCTGGCCGCTGGGAATGGGAACCGGTTGCTGAAACAAAGTTTGCTGTCAATAACAACAAACTTGAACTGGAGATCAAACGGAGTTTGCTGAATCTTAGCGGTAAAGAGATTGATATCGGGTTCAAGTGGAACGATAACATGCAGGAGAACGGAAATATCATGGACTTCTATGTCAACGGTGACACAGCACCAGGCGGACGATTTAATTTTGTTTACACAACCAAACAGAGCAAATAATAGCGGATGTTTATCCCTGATAGACAAGGTAGGTAATAGATATGGAGGATACCATGAATAGAATAAATCATAGCCGGAACAAATTAAATCTATTTATCATTCTTTTATCAAGTGTACTTTTTTTTCGCTGCTCTTCCGGTTCAAAAGAGAGTATTGTGATTGAAACCGGCAGTTTCAGATATGAAATTGGGCATGAGGGTATTAATCTTCATTTTACCGATAAGGCAACAGGGATCGACTATCTGGATCCTGAAGCTGTTTCATATTGCGCATATATTATAAAAGATGGAAAACAATTTAATTCCACCTCAATCGCACTTAAAGGGAAACATCTTCGACTTGAATTCGGTGATGCAAAAGTTACTGCTGATGTTCTTATCAGGAAAGCAAATGACAGAATTACTTTTAAAGTTACTTCAGTTACGGGAACACCAGAATCACTTACTTTTCTAAACATCCCCTTAACCCTTGAGGGTATGCCTTATGAACCATTTGCTGCCTGTGTTCTCTCCATGAATTTATTCACCCATGTCCGTGAGCTGCCTGCTTTGCAAACTCACCTGTGGGCAACCTGTTATAAAAGATTTGGACTGGAAGGAGCCGAAATAACTCTTCTTGGCGTTCCTCAGCAGAAAATCCTTCCTGTTATCCGCGATGTGATGTCACATGCAAAAGATGTTCCACATTCCGATAAAGGAGGGGCATGGGCTTTGATGCAGAAAGAGGGCTACGGCTCCTACCTGATGAACTTTGGAACACTGACTGAAGAGACGGTTGATGAATGGATTGAAATGTGCCGCAGCTTGGGATTCAATCAAATAGATAACCATGGTGGTGGTGGGTTTTTTAAGTTCGGTGATTTTGAACTCAATGCTGAGAAATGGCCCGACGGATGGGAGTCCTTCAAACGGATAAATGCTCGTCTTCATGATGCAAGTATATCTTCCATATTTCATACGTATGCTTTTTTTATTGATAAGAATTCCAGATATGTAACCCCCGTTCCCAGCGAAGATCTCGGCTATTTCAACACTTTTACCCTGGCTGAACCATTTAAGGAAGGTGGCAGTGAAATGGTTGTAAAGGAATCAACTGCGTCCATTTCAACAACAACAGGTTTTTTTGTGAGGAACAGTCTTTCTTTAAGGATCGGTAGTGAGTTGATCGAATTCACCGGTGTCACACAAACTCCTCCTTACAAGTTTACAGGGTGCAAACGTGGCGCAAACGGAACAAAAGTATCATCATTTGATACCGGAGAAAAAATCTTTCACCTTCGCGAAATGTTCGGCAGGTTTGTTCCCGGACCCGAAACAGCCCTTTTTAACGAGATAGCAGGGAGAACGGCAACAATTGTAAGCGATTATGGATTCGACGGGATCTATTTCGATGCAATAGATGGCAGCGATATTCTTGGCGGAGAAGAGAATTCATGGTACTTCGGAACCAAATTTATTTTTGAAGTCGCGAAACAATTAAAACGTCCTGTTGGAATGGAGATGAGCGCTATGGCGCATCATTGGTGGCATTACCGCTCACGCTGGCAGGCTTGGGACAGACCGGTAAGAGGGTATAAACGGTTTGTAGACATTCATTCAGCTGCCATAAAATCTGCGCGTCTTTTTCTTCCTCCAAAAATTAAATCAAATGAATATGAGCATGGTCTTTGGCGAGGTCATACTCCGCTTATCAATAAATATGCAAAAGTTGAAAATGGGGGGCTGCTTCTCCCTCTTCATTTGGGTTGGTGGGGAAATCAAACATGGAACCCTCCCCAGGTGGAACCAACTTTTCCTGACGACATCGAATATCTCTGTTGTAAAATGATCGGAAATAACGCCGGTCTATCGATGCTGGGCGGCGTTGATGAGAAAAACCTGGATGCAAATCCGCTTTTCAGGCGATTGATTGCCATTATCAAACAATACGAAGAGCTGCGGCACAAGAATTATTTCAACGACACGATTCGTGCTTTACTTCGTCAGCCGGGAAAAGAGTTCACTTTATTCCGGGAGGAAAACGGGGAATGGAATTTCAAACCGGTTGCTTATCAAAAACACAAAGTTGCCGGACCCGACCATCCTACGTCGCATTGGATTGTTAATAATGAGTTTGGTTTACAACCTGTTAAGTTGCGGATTGAACCATTGATGTCGGTGAAACCAATTAATGATCCTGCAAATGTTGTTTTAGCCGATTTTTTACAACCAGGAGAATTTTCTAATGAAGGAAGTGCTGCCGGTGTATCGGGCGGAATAAAAACTTCAACCGAAAAACCAAATGAAGCGATAGCCAGCGGCCTCTTTTCTGCCCGTGTGCCGGAGACATCTCCCGGGGAGGGAATGTGGATCAAAATGGAGAAAAAATTTGAACCGTGGCTGAATATTAATAATAACCAGGCACTTGGAGTATGGGTAAAAGGTGACGGCAAGGGACAGCTCCTGAATTTCAGAATAGAAAGTCCGAGCCATCTGTCTTTCGGGGCGCGTGGTGATCATTTTGTGAAAATCGATTTCACAGGATGGAAGTATTTTGAGCTCGTGGAAATAGCATCATCGGAATTCAGTAACTATATCTGGCCTGATTCGGGCTTTTATGTATACGATTCATTCCGCCACACTGTTCAATTCAATAACGTGGATAAATTGCAACTGTGGTATAACAATCTGCCTGCAGGGGAAGAGGTAAACTGTATGATTGGCACTATTAAAGCTTTACCTATGGTTCCTGTAACAATTCATAATCCCTGCATCACAATCGGAAGCGAAAAAATAATCTTTCCGGTAAGGATGGAGTCAGGTATGTACCTCGAATTCCGCTCGCAAACCGATTGTAAATTATTTGGTTCGAAAGGGGAGTTTTTGCAGGATGTTCAGGTTGACGGTAAGATACCTGTTCTTAAAAATGGTGATAATAAAATTTCATTTGCTTGCCGCGCTCCTGTAGGAGTCAATTCAAGGGTGCAGGTTACAGTGATTAGCGAGGGAAATCCGCTGGAGAAACAATAATTTATAATGGTTAGAAATTCAAAAATAAGGTCATAAATATTATTTAAATATAAAAATATCCTGAAAAAAATGGAACGCAAATCTTTTCTAAAAAGCGCAATCGCTGTTTCAGCTTTTACCATTTTAATAACGGTTGCTGCTTTTGGTTCAAATGCTAACTCTGAAATCCGCATTTCGGCTGATGACAATACAGAGATAGCCTTTAACCGCAAATGGGCTGAAGACGCATTTAATGCCAGAAGTGTGGGTAGCCTGTCCGACCGTTTGAGACCCTCGGTTCCGTTCTCATTCGTTTATGGAGGGCGGAAATCTTCGGAGTTTCTGAATGGGTGGAAAAGCCAGACGGCATTTTATGAGATGGACAAAGGGACCGAGGCGGATATTCTGTCTCACCTATCGGCCATAAAAGGACTTGGTTTCGAGTACTTATGGGTTGATGCTTATTATGGAAAGGACGATTTTCCGACAGTCGGCAACTATGTTTTTCCTTTGTTGCGAGGGTTCAATCTTCAGCGTTTTCCCAATGGGATGAAACCCATAGGTGAAGCTGTGCAGAAAGCCGGCCTCAGCCGCTATGTGCCATTCAGCGCAAGTGGTCAGATGGGCACCACTCCATACCTGTTCCGGAGCGGTTTTAACGGCGGGATCTCCTTTTGTGAGGATGTGCGCCCAAGTGAATATCCGCGTGATCTGCTTAAATCTGACATCATTGAAGGCAAGCGCATCCGGAAATGCTATTTCGGCAACTTCTACCCGCTCACGCAGGTGACATTAGACCCCGCAGCATGGTGCGTGACTCAGTACCATCGGACGAAAGAAAATGATGGGATGATCATGGCATTCCGCCGTCCTAAGTCCCAGCTGAATGAGTTCACTCTGAACGGATTGCGCGAGATCGAACCGAATGCACAGTACAAGGTTACCAGGTATCAAAGCTACGAACCATTGCCAACTAAGACGATGACCGGTGAGGAACTGGTGCGTTCAAAGGCTGAGATCAATGACTGCCCGGGATCAGTTCTCATTGAGTATAAGAAAGTCGGCAAGTAATATTGAGTGCGTGTGGAACTTGGAAGTGGGTACAGGGAAATCATTATTCGATAAAAACCTAAGTTTTTTGCAGAACCGTTATAAGTTAAACTATGAATTCTTCTACCTTAGTAAAAGTCGGTGTATTTCTCTCAGCAGCGCTTTTCTTAACGCCCTTTAACTCGACGGGGCAAGCTGTCAACAGCGATTCTTGGGCCGCAACCGACGCCCTTGGACGCAAAGTGAGGGCGTTCGAAGATGCCGGAACAAAAAAGAAGGACAAATACGTCGCCATTTTCTACTGGACGTGGCACATCTACGACCTACCAAAGGGGAGTAAAGTCAACAACAACACCGAGATCCTCCGAGTATACCCCGAAGCACTAAAATCCTTTGATCACCCCGCCTGGAGCAACCCAGGGCGTTACTATTGGGAAGAGCCCCTGTTTGGGTATTACAAAACGACCGACCCATGGGTGTTGCGCAAGCACGCCGAATTATTGGCCGACGCGGGGGTTGATGTGGTATTTTTCGACTGCTCGAACCTCACATTGACATGGAAAGAGTCCTACGATGTACTCATGGAGGTATGGACTCGGGCTCAGCGCGACGGGGTGAACGTGCCCAAAGTGGCCTTCTTATTGCCGTTCGGTTCACCCGAATATGGTGGCCCCCAGTTACGCATGCTCTTTGCCGATATTTACCAACCTAAGCGCTATGAAAACCTCTGGTTTATCTGGAATGGCAAACCCTGTATCATGGCACGTCCCGAGGATTTAACCAGCTCAAAAGAGGACCAGGAGATCGCCAACTTCTTCACTTTCCGCCCCGGGCAACCCGATTATGTGGACGGACCCCAACGCAAAGACAACTGGGGATGGATGGAGGTCTACCCCCAAAACGGATATGTCCCCTTGGAGAACGGAGGCTTTGAACAAACTGTGGTTGGGGTAGCCCAAAACACCAATTTAGCCAGTGGAGAGCATTTCTGTGCATTTAACGAACCCGGAACGTACAGCCGCAGCTTCAGCAAGCGAAAGGGGTTTGACCCGCGCGCAGAGGGTTACCTCTACGGGTGGAACTTCCAGGAGCAGTGGGACAGGGCCATTGAGATCGACCCCGAGTTGGTATTTGTAACCGGTTGGAACGAGTACGTTGCAGGGCGCGTGGCCAATTGGCCCCCCAACAAACCCTACTATATGGCTTTCCCCGACGAGTTTGACTGGGATCGCAGCCGCGACATTGAACCCAACAAGGGGTGGGGCGATCGCGGCGACGTTTACTACCTGCAACTCATTGACAACGTGCGCAAATTCAAGGGGATGAACACCTCTGAGAAACCCTCCGCACCCAAAACCATAACGATCGGCAAGGCAGACTCCTGGGCCGATGTAGCCCCCTTTTACAAGCACTACAAAGGCAACACCATGCATCGCAACCACAAGGGATACAGTGGCGAATACTACGCCAATACCTCCGGCCGCAACGACATTGTGGGCGCCAAGGTAGCTCGTGACCCTCAAAATCTCTATTTCTACGCCGAGACAGCCGGCAAGCTCACCCCCGCAACCGACCGTAACTGGATGATGTTATTTTTAGACACCGACCGCAACAAGGCTACCGGATGGAATGGTTACGACTTTATCGTCAACCGCGTGAGCCCCAAAGGCAAAAAGGCCAACGTTGAAAAAAACGTTGGTGGACGTTGGGAGTGGGAAGCGATCGGTAAGTCAACATTTGCTGTGAACAACAACAAATTGGAGATCGAAATCACCAAACAGCTTCTTAATTTAATGGGCAACGACGTCGACATCGAGTTCAAGTGGAACGACAACATGCAGGAGAACGGAAATATCATGGACTTCTATGTCAACGGCGACACGGCACCCGGCGGACGATTCAATTTTGTATATACAAGCAAATAGGGCAAAACAATGCAATTAAATAGTCACCAGATCATCTTGTGATGAAAACCACATTCAGACTGGTTATCTGCCTGGTAGCTGCATTTTTTATTACAGCCTGGGATAGAGTTGAAATGATCCCGGAGAAACCGGAATTTAAGATTCCGACACTTAGTGCCAGTGAAAATAGGCTTACCAATTTGAATCTGAGTGGTTATGTCGGCAAGCTTCTTGCTTCCAACGAGAGGTCGTGGTTACAAAAAGTTCTTAAGGACAATCCAAACCTCTTTGAAGCTTTTGCCAACCCGGATAGAAATAATCTGGCCAAGTGCATGTGGCACGGCGAATTCCCGGGTAAAATACTCACCGGCATGGCTCAGACCTATTGCGCATTCCGCAACCCAAATACACTGGCAGCCGGAAACAAGATGGTTCAACTGTTTAAATCGGTTCAGGGAGCTGACGGGTACCTCGGTCCATGGTCTAAGAGCACACGCTTTAACGGAGATAAGAATAAGTGGGATACCTGGGGGCATTACCACTGCATTTACGGGTTATATCAATGGTATAAAATAACCGGCAACCTGGACGCTCTGGATGTCGCAATCAAGGCAGCGGACTGCGTTTATAATTACTTTATTGCGGGAAATCAGCCGTTTGTTTCCCAGAACTGGGCAGAGTGTAATTTTGCAATTAGCCATGCTTTCGCGATTTTGTATCAGGAAACCGGTAATAAAAAGTACCTTGAGGCGTGCGAGCGCATTGTTTTAAACGAGTGGAAGCTTGAGTATGATGATTTTTACACCAAGCGAGCGCTCGCCTGCGACTGGCTTGGTGCGGCGGCAGAGGGAAAGGCATTCTATCAATCAAACCAAACGAGGTGGGAAAGCCTGCACACGCTTATGACTCTCGCACCTTTGTATCAAATAACTAAGAAACAAGAGTATTATAAGGCTTTGGAGCATTACTGGTGGAGCATTGTTCAGTATGACAGGCATAATTTCGGAGGCTTTGGTACGGGAGAGGGTGCAACCGGTAATGCCTATGGCAACGGCAGCGAAACTTGCAGTACGGTGGCCTGGATGGCTTATTCAACAGAATATCTTAAGGTTAGTAAAATCTCATATGTGGCCGATGAACTTGAAGTTTCCTATTTCAACGCGGCCCTGGGCAGCCTTCTTGATAGCCATGATTTTATCTATATGAACAACTCCGACGGTAACAGGGAATCGGCCTTGATCACTCTTGCCGGACATAGATTTGAGGGAGGCAAGGAACTTAGCTGCTGTCAGGCCAATGGGAACAGGGGTGTCAGCCAGTTAACCGAATGGGCGGTATTGACCGACAAGGAAAATCTTTACCTTAACTATTATGGGTCGTCAAAGGCGGAGACTAAAACACCTGATGGAACCGGCATAAAGATTTTACAGGAGACGGAATACCCCAGGAGCGGAGCAGTTAAAATTACCCTCGCGATGGATAAAAGTGAGCAATTTAAGCTGAACCTCCGCATTCCGAACTGGTCTTCAAATACTTCGGTCAAGGTCAATGGTGAAGCTTTAGTAAATGTTATGCCGGGAGATTATTATGTGATAAACCGCCTTTGGCATGCGGGCGACGTTATTGATATTGAGCTTGATATGTCGATTCATTTTTGGGTTGGTGACGATCAGATTTCAGACAAAACATCCATCTATTCCGGTCCGGTTCTGTTAGCAATGGATTCAGCTTCCCAGGTAGCCGTCAGATACAAAATGGAAGCTTCGAACGTGAAGAAAATTGTTTTTGAGAAAAACAAAGATTTTTGGTTTTATGGTTTGGTAGAAACGACCAACGGGAGGAAAGTGGCATTGGTTGATTATGCAAGTGCCGGCAAAAACGGAGAGAGTTATACAACCTGGCTGAATGTAATGCATGATTTAGTTTTGCCCGGAACCGATTTTGCCTTGCAGTCGCAAAGCAAGGCATGGATGAGGCATCCGGTGTTGGGCGACCCTTCGTTTGATAATTTTAAAAGGTATGAGAAAAATCCGGTTCAGCGGGGATCTCCTCCTTTTAACTGGCCTGTGAATGGTTATTATTTTGAAGACCCGGTTTCGGGGAATCAATACATTTTTGCCGGGCAATACCGCACAGGTTATGCTATGAGCACGGATAAAAAGAACCTGGATATCAGTAAAGGTTGTGTCGTTTATTCTTCTGAAGATAAAGGCAAGACATGGAAATATAAAGGTTCTGCTTTTAAGGAAGAGGCTGTGATACTCGATGGTCAGGCCGGTCCGGTAAGTATAGCACCAGATGTATCGGTAGTATATTCTGAAGGGAAATATTATATGGGACTTGATTATGTCACGACAGGATTCACATGGGATATTAAGAATATCATGAACGGTGGTCTCGCAGTAGCAGTCTCAGATAAACCTGAAGGACCCTATGCAATTTTCAGTAAGCCTGCTATCACCAACGGATACTTTTACAGCAACCCCTGGCTGGGAAAATACAACAGGTGTTATGCCGGAACACTCATTAAATCAAACGATCAATGGTTGTTTCTGTTCGACCTGGATTCTGGTACATACTTCAGCTGGGGACTCGCCGCCATGTCGGCTCCGGCCCCTGAAGGTCCCTGGTCGGAACCTGTTCTCGTTGTCAGTTGTGAATCAGATGAATACCATCCTTCCTTGATGGAATACTTTCCTGTTTTTCAATATAAAGACACATTATATGCTCCGGCTACCTCAGTTGCAAAGAACAGGAATTTTCAATGTATTTTCAGGGTAGCAGGTAATGAAACAATGAATCCGAAAAAATGGGAATTGTGGCAGGAGGGTTCAATCTGGCACAGTATCAATGCGGAGAATGAATATGAGGGTATATGGGGGCAAACATTTTCTGGTTTTGTCAATAAAGATGATGTATTTAAGGTTATGTATCCCAGCCGGGATCAGGAAAACCGTGGAACGATCAATTTAGCCTCTGTTGACTGGAACAAACTGCACAGAGATTCAGGTTTTGTGCTTTCCGGGCACGGTGCTCCTTCGTTTACAGCCATCCCCGGATTTTACAATCAGCCGGATATCGAATCAACCTTTTCCTATTATGGCGAAATCGCGTTTGTTTGGAATTATCAGGCTCCGGTTGGGCCGGACCGCCCGAAAGCAGACGCTGAATTGCATCCGCTAATGTTTACTTCAAATACCAGGTTTCAGTTAGTTGAGGATCAATGGTTTTTGTTAAATGCCTCCCCCGACGGACGGACTGATACGATCAGCAAAGGTAAGCTTGATATTGAAGAACTTTATACTTTGAAGATTCAGCATCGCTGCCGGAAAACCATCATTTCGATGGATAATAAAGTATTGTGGCAGGGAGGATTAGAAAATATTAACTACGGAAATTGCGGTCTTTTTGCCATGAAAAGATCCGGTATTGATGTGCGGTCATTTATTGTCAGCGGGAGAAATTATCCGGGGTTCATCAACTGGCTGTATACCGAAGGCCTGAGTAATTCCGGATCAAATCTGAAAGATTGGGAGACGGTTGAAAAAAACCCGCTTTTCACTTATGGTATTGGTGCTATATCAAAAATTGATACTGCGCTAGCCAAGTGGAGCTTCACGGGAAGCGGTTTTGATCTGTATTGCCCCAGAATGCCCGCTTTGGGAAAGGCTGAAATCATTGTTAATGGTGCAATCGTGGGTAAAATAGATATTCACTCTGAAACTCCTGAGAAAAGTGCAGTCGTGTACTCAATGCGAGGGCTTACCCAAAAGAAGAATGCCATTATTGTCAAGGGGAAATCTGGTAAAATATCGCTGGATTGTTTACGGGTTTATGAATGAATTTAACTGATTATATCACAGCTTATTCTATAGTTTTTAACAGTAAAAAAGATTGATATTATGAAAAAGAAAAAATTGTTTTTTCGGAACATTTTATTCCTGTTAATCGCGGTTGCCCTATGGTCTTCAATCCCGTTAGTTGCCCAGCAATATTACAGGGATCTCTATTCTGATACCTGGGTGGCATCCGATGCGCTTGGACGAAAAATGCCCTCTTTTGAAATGGTTGGTCCGGTTAAAAAGGACCAGCGTCGCGTGGTCAGTATCTTTTATATCACCTGGCACAGCGATAATCTTGCCAACATGAAAAGTCCGTATAATGCAGATGTTACAAAGGTGCTTGCCGGCGATCCGAATGCACGCCTGGATCCTAAACATCCCCTGTGGACGGAAGGCTCTTATCATTGGGGCGAACCCGAGATGGGATATTTTCTGAGTAAAGACGAATATGTTATCCGTAAGGATATGTCGATGCTTGCTGATGCTGGTGTTGATGTGCTGGTAATAGACGTTACCAATGCTGTCAGGTATTGGGACGAATGGGATGTACTTTTTAGTACGATGCGGAAAATGAAAGCCGAGGGAAACAAAGTGCCGCAATTCTGTTTTTGGGCATTTAATGGTCCGGTGATCACGGTTGTGCAGGATTTGTACGATAAAATATACAAAGCCGACCGGTTTAAAGACCTTTGGTTTTACTGGGACGGTAAGCCACTTTTACTGTATAACAATACTCCGGAGGTTGATGCCAATGGCCAGGGTGTGAAACATCCCAATCCGCATTATGATGCAGCAGCCAAAACAGACAGGAATCACCCCCACTACGGTGATCCCGATTATACGGAAGAATTTTATGAAGATTACACCCGGGAAGTGAAGAGCTACTTTACGCTGAGAAACATGTGGTGGGGGTATTATGAATGGGCCGGAAAACGCTTCATTGGAACGGAAGACAACTGGAGTTTCGGGTATGACCTGGGGAACGACAAGGTAAAAGCAATGGATCCCATGAACCTGGTTTCGTTGCACAACGGCCAAAAAGAGGAAGCTGCAGTGACCCCTGCACAGCATCCCTCCAGCCTGGTCGGAAAATCCTGGACCCGTGAAAATGATGAGCCAGAGTTAAATGAATATGACCTGCCTGTTTCAGCCTATGTTCCCTGGCTGGGAAAAACAGTAAAAAATCCTCAGGATTACGGTATTTACTTTCAGGATCGTTGGGACGAGGCGCTAAAGGCTGATCCGCAATTTCTTTATCTCAACGACTGGAATGAGTGGACCGCTGGAAAGTATCCACCCCAGGACGGCATTTCCTTTCCGTTTATGCGTCGAAAGAGCCTGTACTTTTTTGTCGATCAGTACAATGCTGAGTTCAACCGTTGCATTCAACCCATGAAAGACGGCTTCACCGACAATTACTATATGCAAATGGCACAGAATATCCGTCGATACAAAGGATTGCGGCCCATTCCGGAATTGAAGGGACTGCATCGCGTGAAAATAGATGGTGATTTTACCGATTGGAAAACGGTGATGACCGAATACCGCGATACCCGTGGCGATACTTTCCACCGCGACAACAAGGGTTACGGCGGACTGCATTATGTTAACAATTCTGGCCGCAATGATATTGTAACCTGTAAAGTGGCTGTTGACCAGGATAAAGTCTATTTCTATGCAGAGACCGACAAAGCGCTCAGTCCGCATACAGGTGAAAACTGGATGTATCTGCTGATTGATGCCGACCAGGATCCCACTACCGGATGGTATGGTTATGATTATCTCATCAACAAAAAGGTAGTTGATGAAAAAACCACCACCCTGATGGGTTATGATCCGAACAATCCCGGCAATCCCTGGGTTGAAAAGGCAAAACTGAATTATAAATATAACGGGAATGCGCTTGAAGTGGCCATACCACGCAACCTTCTCGGATTAAAAGGCAATGCCTTCACCTTCGATTTCAAATGGAGTGACAATCCGGCAGACCTGAAAGATCCGATATCCCTTTGCGTCAATGGCGACGCTGCACCGAACCGACGGTTCAATTACCGGTGTATCTGGAGTAAATGATAAGGGTATAAAACAGTTGCTTAAATTGATGCAAGATGCATCAGTTGTTAACTTTTTTTTCTTCCGGGATGATTATGGGCTGCTGTTCTGAACCGGGAGGGGGAAATGCCGATTTTATTTTTAAAAAGTCTGCTGAAATAATATATTGATTCAAATCCCACCTCATAGCAGATTTCCTTGATAATTTTATCGGTTGATAGCAACAATTCCTTGCTTCTGATAATTTTTAGATCCAGCTGGTACTTAGCCGGAGGGAGTCCCGTATAAATTTTAAACATTCTTCTGAAATAGGAATAAGCGATATTGTTGTTTTCGGCATATTGTTTAAAATCAATCTCCTTTTCAACATTTTCTCTGATCAGAAAGCAGGCTTTCTGGATGATCTTTTCAATCCGTGTTTCAGCAAAACTGAGCTGTTTATCAATAGAGATAAGATATCCGAGCAGTTTCATGACCATGCCTGCTGAAACCTGCTGGAAACCTGGTTTTTCTTCCTTTACAAATCCGTAAATCTTATAATAGGTGTCAATGAATTCCTCGCGGTTACCAATATAAACTACAGGTTTAAGGGCAGTCAGCTGCGAATTGCTGAAAATATGCTTTGCCATCAGGCCGTTAAATCCAACGTAGTTTTCTGTCCACCCTGTACTGTTATCTGGTTTATACCGGTGCCACATTCCGGGTTGAATGATTAGTAATGAACCTGATTTTATAGGGTACACTCCTGAAGCATCCTCATAGGTACCATTACCTTCAGTAACATAAACAATTTGATACTCATGAAGGATCCTTCCTTTGTCCCATGTAAAATGGTAACCACTCGGGTGGCTTGGGCTTGGATAAATGATTCCCGGCGTAATAATTGCTTTGCCAGCTACATTCAGGTAGAGTCCCCAATTGACATCATCTTCTCCCGGAGTAAGGTATTTGAAGAATGCATCCATACTTTCAATTTACAAGAATTACGTAAAGATAAAAAATTTGGAGGAATTAAATGGATGACTCAAAGATTATTGGCTATAAACTGTGCCGGTAAAAGGGTTAAATAATGTAAAGAAAGGTGCAAAATGTGAATTGCACCATATGGCTAAGAATTTTAGTTTTGATCACAATAAGATATTTCAGATTTTCTGTAATTAAAACCCATGTAACCATGAAGAACAAGGGTGGAGTTAAACGGACCTGCTATATATTCCTTGTTTTAGCTTTTTTAGTTGTGTGTGCCGGAGGCGTCAGGGCCCAGGAAAACCTGTCAATGTCCGCTGATACGTTAATCCTTAGGCATATAGCATCATTGAGGAATAGTCTCACGCATGTACGGATGGTTTCATTTGAAAATATATCCGTTGCAGATCAGTATAAAACAGCTGGGATTATTGAAGAATTGCTGAACCGCGCAGAGCAGACGATTTTCCACCTGCTTCCGACAGGCCGCTATGAATGGAGCTGGGCAGGATTTGATCAGCCACGCGAAATGGTGGCGTATGCTGAAGAATTAATCAATACGCTATCCTCTGGTAAGGATCCATTTGAAGGAAAATATTCCGAACCGGGCGGGTATGTGGTGGACCATGCCCTGATTAAAAAAGACGGATTGCACCACCTGTTTTATATCAGAGGGACTGCTGTGACCAACTGGCCGGAATATCCCTTGTTCAATTTCGGACATGCCGTCAGCCAGGATCTCATACACTGGAAGACAGAAGATCCGGTTCTTCAATGTCCGGCAACCGGTTGGGATCAATACCAGGTTTGGGCGCCCCATATTATTGAGCACAATGGCATCTACTACATGTTTTATGCCGGAGTCAATAAAAACGTTTGCCAGGCCATTTGCCTGGCCACTTCCACCGATCTGTACAACTGGAAACGGAGCGAAAAAAACCCAGTGATATCACCAGGATCCTGGGGAATATGGAATGCGGATAAGTGGTCAGATTGCCGCGATCCGATGATCCTGCAGGACGGAAGTGTGTTTTATTGCTATTATACTGCCACAAAAATCAATGCTGAAAACGGACAGTCGGAATACTGCATGGGCATTTCGTCCTCTGAAGACTTGCTTAATTGGAAAGATGAGGGTTTTGTCAGGCTTAAGCACAGTCTCACCACTCCGCCGGAATCCCCTTTTGTGGTCAGGAATAATGGCTTGTATTATCTCATCTATACCAATTACAAGCATGGGATAGTTTATGCAACCAGCCAACAGCCGGTAAAAGGTTGGAAAGAACTGCCAGTGGAAAAGATGGTCCTGATGGCCGGTGTTTCAGCCAGTGAGATTTACCAGGATGACGGCAAATGGTACATGTCCTATATTTCACACCAGAAAAACGGCCTGCACTTTTTTGAAATTAAGGAATTGCAGTGGAACAGGGATGGAAGTATCTCCATAAACAAGACAAGTGAATAAGGAATTAGAAAACCTCTATAAATTACTTTATTTAATAATAGCGATATGATAAAAGTTGGACTATTCGGTATCGGGCTGGACACTTATTGGGGACAATTCAGCGGGTTACTCGACAACCTATTGAACTACCAGCAGCAAATCAAAAACAAGATCAGCAGTTTTGGTGTGGAGGTTATTGATGCTGGCATGGTGGATAATCCGGAGAACGCGCAGACCGCTGCTGCTTTTCTTAAAAGCAGCGATGTGGAAATCGTTTTTCTCTATGTTTCCACCTATGCATTGTCATCTTCTGTTTTGCCTGTGGCCCAAAAAGTTAAGGTGCCTGTGATTATCCTTAACCTCCAGCCTGTACCGCAACTTGATTACGCAGCATTTAACGCATTGGGCGACCGCGGGAAAATGACGGGTGTATGGCTTGAGCATTGCCAGGCCTGCTCGGTTCCTGAAATAGCCAGTGTATTTAACCGTGCCGGAATACGATATGATTTTGTAACCGGTTACCTCGAAGATAAGAAGGCTTGGACAGAAATTGAAGCGTGGGTTTTAGCAGCTAAGGTGGCTGCCGACATGCGCAGCAACCGGATGGGTGTTCTCGGCCATTATTATTGCGGAATGCTGGATGTTTATACCGATCTGACCCGGCAGGCAGCCGTGTTTGGTACGCATTTCGAACTGTTAGAGATGTGTGAACTGAAGCAATACCGTGATGAAGCCACACCATCTGAGGTCCGGGAAAAGTTAAGTGAGTTCCGTTCATCATTTGATGTTGTATCGGAATGTGATTCAGATGAGATTGATCGGGCTGCCCGGACCTCCGTAGCCCTGGATAAACTGGTGGAAAAGCATAAGCTTACTTCTTTGGCTTATTATTATGAAGGTGCACCGGGGAATGATTATGAAAATATAGCCACCTCGGTAATTGCCGGAAATACGCTGCTAACAGGAAAAAATATACCAGTTGCCGGCGAATGTGATGTAAAGAATGCACAGGCGATGAAAATCATGGCTTCCTTCGGGGCAGGAGGCTCTTTCTCCGAATTCTATCTGATGGATTTTAAGGATGATATCATAATGCTGGGTCATGATGGTCCGGCCCATCCCATAATTGCCGAAGGACGCGTGAAACTGGTTCCGCTTCCGGTTTATCACGGTAAACCCGGCAAAGGACTTTCCATTCAGATGACGGTAAAACATGGACCGGTAACCCTGTTGTCTGTTGTTGAAGACCTTGACAGTGTTTTTCTATTGACCGCCGAAGGTGAATCGGTTCCCGGTACAGTGCTTGAAATAGGGAATACCAACAGCCGGTATCGCTTTTCCACGGGTGCCCGTGAGTTTATGAACCAATGGTCGAAGCAAGGCCCGGCCCATCATTGCGCCATTGGGGTGGAACATATCGCGGATAACATCGGGAAGCTGGGTAAAATACTGGGGATTAAGGTGGTGAAGATTTGCTGATCTTTTCAGATACTAATTGTCAAATCATTTAATGACTTGTCATGGATAAGATTCTTTCTTACTGGTTAGTCTGTCTGATTCTGACAGCAATCCACGGTGCCGGGTGTTCAGCTTCAGGTCAAGTCAGCCCGAACAATCCATCCCTCATCTGGCAATCTGAAGATACATCCACAGATACCCATGTTGCATTCCGCGGCATATTCAGCCTGGCCGGCGATGGACTGGCGGACATTCAATTATCCGGTGCATCGTGGTATGTGGTTTGGCTCGACGGGGAATATTTCTACGAGGGTCCTGACCGTTATACCTCAGCGTATCCCGAGTACCAGTCGAAAAAAGTGACTTTAAGCAAGGGGGATCACCTGATCGCCGTTCAGGTTCATTATGAAGGCATCGAAACCCGAATTCTTAAGGTGATTCAACCCTTTCTCCTTTGCAGGCTGCTGCTACAGGACAATGAAATTCCCATAATCTGGAAGTGTGAGCAGTTGAATGGATTTGAACGCACCAATTTCCGCATTAACGCGGAGCTTGGATGGGTAGAGTGGGTGGATACACGGAAGCTGCCTGAAAACTGGCAGACCATAAATTTTGACGACTCGAAGTGGAAAATCCCGGTTGAAGTAAAACGTGATTTAGGAGCATTTTCCCGATCAAAAATTGGCAACGTAAAAGCACTGGAAATAATCCCGAAGGTAATCGCCGAAGGTAAACTGGCCGAAATATATGGATATGAGAAAGATAATCCTTCCGCTCGTTTCTTTCTGCGCGACCTGGCATGTGACAAACTACCTCCCCAGGGAGTGTGGAAACGTTATGACCTCGGCCGTGTAAGGCTGGCCCGGCCAAAATTCGTGATGGACCTGCCCGAAGGTGCCGTGGTTGAGTTCGCTTACAGCGAGTCTTTGAGCCATGGCCGGGTAGCACCATGGATCACACTTTCGGCGAGCGATTCATACAATCTCGATCATTTTGTAGCCCGGGGCGGCCGGCAGGAGTTTTTCCCAGTACATCCGAAAGGCGGACGCTTTGTGGAAGTACATATCCTTGCCCCGGTAACAGAAATTAAGTTTGTTGAGGAGAAGTTCATTGAACGCACGTATTATGATCAACCCAAGGGTGATTTCCGCTGCAACGATGAACTCCTGAATAAAATATGGAGAACGGGCATAGAAACCTACAAAGCCTGTTCCGAAGATGCACTCATTGACAATCCTACCCGTGAAAGAGGACAATGGTTGGGCGACATGGGCGTCGGAATGCGGATAGGTGCAGCCGGTTTTTCTGATATCAGCATTTGCCGCAGGGGACTGGTACAAAGTGCACAATGTGCCCGGAACGATGGCATGCTTGCCGGATTTATTCCTGCGGCATATCAACCCGAAGCCGTTGCCTATATAAAAAAGCACATCCTGAATTGTTTCCCGAATAACCCGTCAGCACCTCGCCTGAGCGATCCCGCCGCAAATAATCCACAACTTATAACTCCCTATTTTTCTCATTTTGCATTCGAGGTACTTATTGAACAGGGTGAAATAAACTTTGTGCTCGACCAGTACCGGAAATGCTGGGGATGGGCTTTGGAAGATGACCGCACCACATGGATCGAAGTTTTTGACACCCGCTGGTCAAATTGCCACCAGTGGGCGGGCAGTCCTACCTGGCAATTATCAACAGTAGAATCGAATATGAGATCAAAACCCCTGAACCGGTAACCATCAATATACCTGAAGAAATGAATGCTTCGAAAAAAGGAACCGTTGTGGTAAAAGAAAAGCTGGTTATTTCCATTCCCATTCTCTAAGATATCCGAATAAACGGTTACAGCAAAGATATTAAACAAGTTATTATACAAAAACAACCTCAAATGAAAAACAGAGTATTATTCCTAATCGGATTGTTGTGGCTTCCTTTCCTGCTCAGCAATTCATCTGCACAAACAGCAGACCAGCCTGGAATACAGACAGGTGTAAAGCCGGATTACAAAAGAACAAACTATGCGAATCAATCCGTTCTGCTAAAGAACGATAAGATTCAGCTGCAAATGTTCAGGCGCATAGGGGGCTGGGGATGGGGCGAAATTTCAACCCCGTCAGGTAAATTAATGGCAGTGCTGGATCACCTCGGCGAGATCATGCTGCGCGACCAGGATATCCCTATGCGGTTTGAAGCAGAAAATGTGGAACGTAAAACAGGGGAAAATGGTGAGAGCCTGATTTTCAAGGTTAAATCGGTTGTGGCCAGAAAAAACCTCATAGGGACCTCCTTTGAAGAATGGATGAGCTATCCGTTCACCGAACCTGCCATAACTGGCGAGGTGACTCTTACTCTTGCAAAGGGCAAACCATTGATCTATCTGCAATACAGGCTCACGGCCACCGGAAACTATTATGCCAAGTATGTCCGCGGACCCTGGCTTAAAGTTGGCGAAGCCAGCTTTGGTATCAAAAAGGATGATTCCATGATTCCCGGTGTGGAGTGGGTGATGGGAGACGAGTGGTCGAGCGGAATCGACTGGTTCAAGGATCCATGGGCCCTGCGATCCGTACCGCATCCCTATAAGGTTACCGCACCCTTAATGGCCCTGAGCTATGAAGGAACCGGAATAGGTCTTTCCTGGGATCCCAACCAGGTAGCCACCCGCTGGTTCAACTATCGGTCCCACCGGCCGCAACCGGTTTTTGCTACACCTAATTTTATCGACCGGATGAACAACAGCCTGATGGGACTTATGATCCCCGATGCCACCATGGAAGGGCATGAAAATGAGGTATATGCCTCAATGCCACTCGAATTTAAGATCGGCCAGATGATCAATTTCGATGCTGAGATCTGGTTGAGTGAGGGACGTAGCCTGGATGTCATGCTCGACTGGGTAAAACGGCATGGCTTGCCTCAACCGCCCGAACCCAGATGGAGCTTCAAGGAAACCCTCGATAAGATCGCTAATGCATACAATACCAATCTATGGCACGAAGGAGAGGGTTTTGGGATCAAACAAAGGGCACAGGACAAGATCGGTCCCTCCGTTCCAGCCTTTCTCGACCGGTATATCAAAGAGAACAAAGGAACCGCGCTGACTAAGGAATTGCAGGCAAAGGTCGATTGGTGCCGTTCTCAAACCGGTGCCGGTCCTAAGAAAAACCAGACTGCTGATATGGACAGGCTGACAAAACAGGGGGATGAATTAATCAGCATTCAGCAAGCCGACGGCTCCTTTTATTTTGACCCGGACGGACGGCATTACAGAAAGGATGACTTCAGGGTGGCTACCTCTTTTATTGAGCCTATGGGTCTTGCCTTTGATAATGCACTGGATATTGTTGTGGTTCCGGCCCTTGCCCTGCTGGATATTGCCCGGGAAACGGGAAAAGTGGTATATCAGGAGGCAGCCAAAAAAGCACTGGAATTTTGCATGATAATGGAACGGCCTGAAGGCGGTGATTTTTGGGAAACGCCATTGCATGCACCGAACCTCCTGTCTGCAGGCCATGCTGCACTTGCCTATTATGAAGGCTTTAAGGCATTTGGCGATGAGCGGTATCAGGAAAAATCCATTTATTGGATGAGAACCATTCTACCTTTTACCCACCTCTGGGAACCTGCTGACGTTAAGATGATATACAATACCAAGCCGGTGCTCAGTTCAAGCGACTGGTATTTTGCAAACTGGGTGAGGGATCACGTGCAATGGGAAGTGCTTTCGGTATTTTCCGAGTCCACAAGTCGTGGTATACGTTGGGATCAGATTGACCCGGAAATGGACTGGAAGCGTTTCCATGAAGGAATTACCGTTGCTGCCATTAGGTGGATAATCGTCCATACCGAGAACAATTGGCGCCCGCACAATATTCCCACCACTTATGAAAACTATCTGAAGGGTGACTTTGACTATTGCTACGCCGATACACACAACAGCACCACTGGCAATTATGGCGGCATGTTTATCTACCCTGATCCGATTGCGTTAAATATCTATTCGGTTCTGGATAATAAAAAATAACCATGATTAGATTCCGTATCCCTATAATTCTTGTGTTTCTGGCGGCATCGATTTTTACCGGTGCCGCCCAGGAGTCAGTTGTTGATTGGAAGAACGATTTTAAATATCAGCAGCTGAAAAACCGGCCTGATCTGGAAGTCAGGTATACGAACGGAGATCGTGACGCATTTGAAATCTTAGCTGCCGATTATCAGCTTACCGGCGATCTGCTTCCCCCCAATCTTTTGTACGATAGCGGCACTTCAAAACCCTGGCTCTTTTTCGAGGTTTCGGATCAGCAGGGCAATGTTTATTCCTCGCAAAACAGCCGGAGCAAAACCAGAATCAACCTGTACCGGCGCGGCCCATATTATTGTGAGATCCATTGGTTTGATATGACTTTTACCGATAAGAAAGGAACTTCCTTACCCATGAAAGCAGAAATTGTACTCTATTGCTATCCCGAAAAAATCAAAGGATCAATCAAACTCTTTTCTTCTGCAAATGCAGATATTTCAACAATAGGAGTCAAAGGAAAAACCGAAACCCTTCTTACGGCCAAAGCTTTGGTAAAGGATCAGGCTCAATATTTTAACTTTGATATATTTGGTGAAACCCAGCCCCTTCAGGATAATGCATTTGTCTTAAAAAAGGGGTTAACATCTGTCTCTTACGATCGCAGAAAAGGCGCCTATACGATAGGAAGTGAAACTGCTGAGGGCTTTCAGCGACAGTATTTTGATCAGCCTAACGGATATGAAGATGTTAGTTTTAAAGTAAAAAATGATGAAACTCCGCGCAAGATTTATATCTGCCATAAAACACTCAAAGGTGAAGGTATCGTTGAGGGTGGCGTGCTGCTTGACGAAACCGGCCATCCTTTACCCATTCTGGTTCAGGTAAGTAAAAATTTTGATGGTGAAAAAGAGGAGCTTTTTTATAATCCGCAGGATACCGCTTTCAGTGAAACCTTTTTTCCCTTGTGCCTGGAACCCTATGAAGAGCTGGAAATCAGCTCACTTCACTTGTACCAAAACTGGGGAAGGCACATGACTAAACACTGGTCTTCGCTCGGATTTTTCATGGATTATTTTCATTCGTCGACAGGAGTAACAGAAACCACTTGCTATATTCCCTACAAATTTGGTCACAAAACCGGTATTTCGATTGGTGATTTCAGGGCGATGAGTCAGGAAACTTTTTGGGGTGGACAACCTCAGCACGATAATGTGGCAGGGCATAATTTTCTCACCTATTATGACGGCAAACAATGGAACTATTCAGAATATCGGGGAACCACCTACAAAAGTACCGGCGCTAATTGGTGCAATGTAGAGATGGAGTACCTCTCTTCGGATAGTTGTATTCAGCTTTTGTTGGATATATGGGAGGTACCGCAGGATGATGAAGTGCGCAGCTTTTTTACAGCCCGCTATAAAGTGTTACGACCTCTGACAATTGTAGATGCCAAAGCCAATTTTCGCTTTTTGGACATCAGTTCAGCACAACAATCGCTACGTTATCAAAATTATGCCTTTACCGATGGCACCGGAAATACCATTACCAAACCTATCGATTTTAATCTTAGTCCATTCTGTGTAAAAGGGACAGAAATCTCGTCGGAGAACTCATTTGCTGCCGTGTTTGGCGAAGCTAAAGGTTCAAACGGCATCATGATCCGAAACTTTAAGTCGAACAGCGGAATTAAGCCTGCATTTTCCATTCAGCAAAAAACACATATCGTCGAACCAAAGGATACAACTGTTAATGAACACAAAGTTTACACTCCGGAATTAGATAAAGGGGATATTCGTTTTAGTCTCGTGCCATCAACTGACCGACTCGTTTTGAAACCGGGCGATGAGATTACTATCTCCGGATTTTGGTTGCCCTATGGTGAGGTTAACGGCGCAAAAACGCCTTCGCGCGAGATCATTGCCTATGGAAAAGATCAACCCCAGGTTGTCGCTGTAAAGAAAGGTTATGTTTTAAACAATTTGCCAACAACCATTCAGGTAGAAAATAATGAGGCTCAATTTACGCTGAAGGGTGGGCTGAATATTTTGCCTATAATCGCTACCGGCCTGAAAAGTTATAAATATCCTGCTTTGTATGAAAAAATTGGCGATAATTGGGAATTTGTACACATGGAACATAACAACCCGTTCGATGGGATGCAGCTGTTTTGTGACAAAGACGGAAAGTTTGGAGTTGTTTTTTTGGTACGCACCAACGGTGAAGCCCGCGAATTCAGGATAAAATCAGATGAACCTTTCCCGAATCACAAACGGATTGAAATCCAACCTAAACAATCTTCCAAAGCTGAAGTTTCAATCAATAATCCTTTTGAAAAACTCCCGGTTATATTAAAAATCGATAACCAGATTTTCTCCAACCCGATGAAATGGAATGAAAGCAACGGAAAATCATTTTGGTACAGCAATTCAGTAAAAGATACACTTTCAGGAGCAAGGGTTACCGGCTTTGAAGATCAGGTGGCTCTTCAGTATTGGTGGCAAAACAATCAAACTGATAATATGATCAGGTCACCAAAATTCGAACTTGAGATCGATGCAAATCTCTTTGCTGGCAAGTTTAAAACCTTTGTATATAAAAATGGCCAATTAGTTGAATGCCTTAATGTTAAAAAAACCACAACCTTTGAAACCACTGAATTGAGCTTTGGAGTACAACCAGGAATCATTGTTTTATACAATTCTGAATTGGATTACTGCCTTGCACTTTCATTTAAAAATGCATCCTCAGTTTTTCTCAAAAAGAACAGCATGGGTGTGATCATGTCGGAGCAGAATTGCCCCAATGATCGGAGAAAAGTGATGGAGGGAAATCTTTATCTGCTGAAAGGTAGTCCAACCAGCCTCCAACGAATAATAGAACAGGAATTACCTGTATGGAAACCTGGCCAATCCTCCGGATTAATACCAGTTTCGGACTTAGACCCTGTTCACTCGTTGGGCAACGGAAAAATGTGCATTTATGAAAAGGGGCCGGATATTGTAACCGCATACACGGGACCATACTCCACACCCTCTTTCCTCAAGCTGGAATGGATGAAAGATGAAAAGTCCAGCTCACAAGCTGTTAGAAAACCGGGAACGGCAATCTGGACCCATACGTTGCTGAATGGGAATAATGAAACCGGTGAAATGGTCGATTTCGTGGATGCCGAAATTCCCTGTTTTGTGCGTCATATTCAAACCAAAAGCAGGATTTCGTTCCGGGTGAAACTGGAAAAGTATGTGCAGGTTATTGATAACAGCAGCCGGTTGAACGTTAGCAAGGCTGTAAATGGCCGGCTTTTGATCGTACCCCCCGGTACAACGATTTATCAGACTTATGTTTATCCAAGGATACTCTACAGTCAGATCCTTACTTCCGGGAAGGCAAAAATCGAATCGGTTCCGGGTTCCGGTATGATCGATATTATTTGCGAACCCGGCGAAAGCTATCTATACCTGATCGGCGGGCCCGAATATCCGGATGTGATGACCAATACCCGGAAAGTTCTGGAAACATCCCCGGAAACCCTGTTAACCCGGACAAACCGTTATTGGGAAAATTTCACCAAAAGCAGGAAGGACTTCACTGATATTCTTCCGCCTGCAACACCTTCCCGCTCAAAACTGCTGCAAACTATTGACGATGTTGCCGTGCTCCTGAAGACCCAGCAAAGCATACAGGGGGCTGTCCTTGCCGGCTATCCCTATCCGCTTGGTTATGTGCGCGATCAATATGGCGTATCAAGAGGTTTGCTGGCACTTGGCTTAACTGATGAAGCAAAGTCGATTCTCAACTTCTACTGGCATATCTGGGAAAAATATGGTTTTATTCACAATGCGCAAGCGATAGGTATCGACGGAATTTTTCATATACACGAAAATGACGAGGTGGAGAGCACGGGCTACCTGATCCTGCAGGCATTTGATTTGGTGAATGCTACTCATGATGAAGCCTTCATGGTGACGATAGCCCCGATGCTCGACTGGGCATTTAACAGCCAGAAAAAATGGCTGGTAAAGGATATGTTGCCCTTTAACGGCGACGAAACATACGTGGCCGGCGGAATGTTGCCACGCTCGGCCCTTAACGACGGCTCAACTGAAGCCACCATGCTGTTCGTTGAAAGCGGACAAAAATACCTCGATTGGGTTAGTACTCAAAAGCGGTGGACGAAAGAGGTAATTGCTGAAAACAAGGCACTTGTGGCGCGTGTAAAAGCCAATTTCAAGAATAATTTCTGGCACGATGGCGTACTATGGACGAACAATCCGGAGCGGGCGAGGGTAGCAGACCTGCCCCGATTCAGGCATGGCGTCTGTGAAAATGGGGGTACTAATTGCCTGATGACCAAATATCAGGGAATTGTATGGACCGAGCGTAATGAAAATGACCGGTATGTATGCGCCAATTGTATTTCCGAAGGATTATTGCCCCGCGCGGTACCAAAGGCGTATAACCTGCTGTCGGTGGCTTTGGCCCCTTTTTATATGAATTTCAGCATCATGCCATACGATCAGCTAAAACCGGCGGTGCTGGAAATAGTTAACCGGAAAGATGAGCCCCGAACGGTGGGCTATGATTATGGTTTCCTGCTTACGGCCCTCACGAAACTCGACCTGCCGGAATCATTAACCATTTATAGCAAAACATTATCTGTTTTAGATCAGAGAGGATCGTGGGCCGAATATTATCTGAACGACCAACCTTACGGCACCCGTTGCCGCCCCTGGGAAAGTGCCATCAACCTCGAAGCCCTCATTTATTACTCATTAGCCCAGTAACGGTAGGGGCGACCCTCGCGGTCGCCCGATCCGAGCATCTGCCGGGTGGGGGAGGATTATTATATGATCACCAGCAGCTCCTACCTGTATCCCGGGGTGCCGGTATATCAGAGCAAGGACCTGATTAACTGGAAATTGATCGGGCACTGTTTGACCCGCCCGGCGCACTATTTTCCCGACAAAAACAATAACAAACCGGAGATCTATGCCGGCCCCTGGAGCGATCCCATCTGCATCGACAGGCCCGTGTTTGATCCGAGCCTCTATTTCGATGAGGATGGCAAAGTATACTATACCCGTCGCGGTGAATTCACTGATAAAGACATCTAAAAAGCATTTCCAAGGGCCTGGCTGGCGACGATACCGAAGGGCCGCACCTGTTCAAAGCCGATGGATGGTACTATGTCACCATGGGCGAAGGCGGTTCGCGCTACCTGCACATGCAATCCATCGGCCGGAGTAAAAGCCCGTGGGGACCGTTTGAACATGGCAAGAGGGTGGCCATGCTGAGGAAGACCGTCGGCGATTAAAATTTCAGATGCGCTCATGCCTCCGAAATATCTTGATAACAGACCAGTTGCACAATACAGGCTGGCGCTGCTATACGATGCTCCCGGAGAAAACAGTTACAGCCATATGCGCCGAAGTATCGGATTGGCATTTTTGAAATTACCCCTGGTGGTACCCGGCACAAGCCATTGATTACACAACAGGCACACCAACCCCATAAAGTCGTATAGCGAAATCAGTAATGCTCGGTTGTTGTAATTTGAAATAGTAATAACTATCTGATATATTGATTAATGAACAGAGTTAAGCGTTTTTTCGATTTGAAATCGTTGAACATTACTCTTTTTGTCATTGATTTCAGCGTGGTCATCTTCTGCATTTTTGAGAAAATGCCTGTGAATGAACTATTTGCTGATCAGGAATGAAACTCAAATAATTCCGAATAATCTAACCAATGGATTTTTTGAGACTAATAGCCGGACGGAACTGTCATTTTGTCTAAAGAATTGTATAAAATGTATAAAAGATAGCCGATTTTAACCGATTGTTGTATAAAAATATTGACTACACTTGTTATAAGAGTTTTTGAGTTTTAGCAATAAAATATGCACATGGTTTTGTTAAATCGATATTCATCATAATGATTGTTTATTATAGAATAAATCACTAAGACATCATGAGAACTATCCTACTGTTTATTGCTTTTGTCCTGTACAGTTCTTCTTCATTGGTCTTTGCACAAAATAAACCCCAGCAGAGGATTACCGGGAAGGTGACTGATGCAATAACGGGAGAACCGTTTCCTGGCGTGAATATCATAATTGATGGTACCCTTATAGGTACCAGTACAGGACTTGACGGCAGTTACTCGATTATGGTAGATGGACCTGGGACGGTACTGGTTTTTTCTTTTTTAGGCAGCGTAACCGAAAAGGTAACGGTGAAAGATCAAAGGTCAATTGATGTTGCTTTAAGGACAGATGTGATGGCTTTGCGCGAAGTTGTAATTACTGCCCAGACCAAAGGACAGAAACAAGCCATGCAGCAACAAATCAATTCCAACACGATTAAAAATGTGGTAGCACCCGACCGTTTGCAGGAGAACCCTGATGCCAATGCAACAGAAGCGATCGGCCGTTTACCCGGGATTTCAGTTTTAAGATCGGGTGGCGAAGGTGCGGCTTTGGTAATCCGTGGGCTGGAACCAAAATATGCTTCTGTATCCTTAAATGGTATACTGCTCCCTTCAACAGATGGCTCAAACAGAGGAACCAGCGTAAGTGGTATTTCGCAGTATGCCTTGCAGGGCGTGGAAGTTATTAAATCCTTAACATCCGATATGGATGCAAATTCAGTGGCTGGTACTGTTAATCTGACACTGCGGGAAGCGCCGAATAACTTTCATGCCAATATAATGACGCAAGGTGGTTTTAATCAATTGAATAATTATTGGGGCAATTATAAGTTTTTGGGAGAAATCAGCAATCGGTTTTTTAATAACAAGCTTGGTGTATTGGTTACCGCTAATGCCGAAAGGGTAAACAGGAGTATACAAACCATGAGTGCCGGCTATGGGATAGACTCCAATAATCCTGAAGGGGATATATTGCTTGGTGGCGTCAGTTTAAACAATATTTCTTCCATCATTTACCGGCGTTCGTTATTGTTATCCGTCGATTACAAGGTATCGCAGGGTACCACATTGATGTTATACGGTATGTATAACACCTCACAGAATGACTACAACCGGCAGTCGAAAAGCTATGGTTTGAGCGGAGCAGGATCCGTAGGATATAATTTCGAAAGCCGTCCCGACAATAAAAGCAATATTCTGCAGACGTCCCTGAGCGGGGAATCCAAATTTAAATTTCTGAACATTAAGACGGATTACGGTATTTCTTATTCTCAGGGGTATGCAGGTAACATAGATGCCAGAACCTGGGGTTTTACGTTTAATGGTGCATCCAGTTCTGCCATTACGGATATCGAGCACCGGAAAATGGACCCGACGGAAGTCGTTCCCTTGTTTACGGATGATCCCAGCAACTTCCTGGATTGCTGGCTGAATGGATCTGGTAAGACTGACAGTAAAACAGAAGATAAAAACTTAACTACTTACCTGAATGTATCAGTACCTTTTAAGGTAGGAGAACTGGTAACCGGGAATGTCAAATTCGGAGGCATGTACCGGGTGAAGAACAGGTTCAGGGATGATCAGGTAGGTAGTGGTACTTTCAATTCATCGGTTAATATGATAGCACCACAATTTTTGGCAGACTCGTTGGATTGGATCGTAAAAAACAATCAGAATAATATTTCTGCCATTGGTTTAGCCGATGAACAGGTACATGACTTTCTGAACGGAGACTACAATTTTGGATATAGCTTTAACATGGACCGGTTGAATCAGCTCACCGATATGTGGCATGATATTACAAAGTATTATTATGATCTGGGGCCTGCATTAGCTCTGCCCATTATCTTTGATTATAGAAATATTAGCTTTATGCAAGATGTACCCGGATGCATGTTAAATGACCAGGATATAAGGGAAAATTACTCTGCTGGATTTCTAATGTCGGAAATAAATTTTGGTAAGTATGTTATGTTCCTGCCTGGTGTGCGGTATGAGAATACAAATGCCGACATGAAGGGTTTCTATGCATTGCCTCCTACATATCCTCCGACGCTTTTTGAACCTGTCCCTGGTGATGATACATCAGCCACGCGGTCAGATAAATATATACTGCCAATGATACATCTCAGGATAAAACCTATGAAGTCGTTTTATATGCACTTTGCATACACGCAAACTTTGAGCCGACCGGATTTTAATTCCATATCCCCAAACACATACGTAAATACCGGCTGGGCCCCATTTACCTACGTTGCTTCAAATCCGGGTTTAAGACCTGAACTCTGGACCAACTTCGATGGCCAGTTTACCTTACACGGTAATAAGATAGGACTCTTGTCGGTGACTGCTTTTTATAAAACAGTGCAGGATAAAATCTGGAGCAGATCTTATCAACGCATCAAAGGGGACCCGAAAATTGAGCCGTTCCCTGATAACGCAGTGGTTAATGTTACAGTTTGGGAAAACCACGCCTATACCGCCTATGTTCAGGGACTTGAGTTTGAATGGCAAACGTCCTTTTATTATTTGCCTAAACCCTTTAACTTTTTCACCTTAAACGCAAACTATACCTATACTCAGTCCCAAACAACTTATCCCTATACCCGCATACAAAATGTTACTCCTCCGGGGGGCGGACGTCCTGTAGCCACAAGAATCGATTCAACTACGGTCGGCCCAATGCTTTATCAACCCAAAAATATTGCGAACGTTTCGTTGGGATTCAATTTAAAGGGATTCAATGTCTGGCTTTCATTCCAGTATAATGGTTTAATATATACGGGGAAAAATTACCGGGGTGCTCCAAGATTAGACAATCAAAAGGATTACTTCTATAGATGGGACCTGCAATTGACTCAGAAATTTTCAATTAGAAAAATAAAAGGATTTGAGGTGGTAGCAAATATTGCAAACATTAGCGATTTCACTGAATCACAAAGACTTAGAGGTGATATGCGCCCGACTTACCAGGAGAACTATGGCATGACAATTGACCTGGGATTACGATTTAGATTCTGATAGCTAAAACAAAGGACATACATAATTTATTAATTATTAAACTAAAAGGAAAGGAGATAAAAAACAAAAACCTAATTATTGCACATGTTTTTAACTAATTCAATTCTAAACACTAATTAAAGATCTAGGAGATTTAAACAATGAGAAAAATTTACATCCTTACATTGTTGACGTTCTTGTTCATCGGGAACACCGTTGCACAGAATATTCTGGTGGTTACGTCCGGTGTGGGTACATTGAATGCCGCTATTGCTGCAAATGGCGGCACCAAAATCTATCAGCTTACCGCCGGCGAATGGTATGGATTGGATGCGCCAATCGAAAATATTGATTATCATTTACAGATTATTGGTAGTGAACCTGCTGTTGCAGGAGGAATGCCTGCAACACTCCAAACAGGTTCTGATGTTAATGGTGTTGCTTTTGATAAAATGTTTGATGCCAAAGGTGATATTACACTTAAAAACATCTACTTTGTCAATGCAGATCTTACCGCCCAGGTTGCTCAACAATTCCTGGTCCAAAGTAAAACTAATGCCCGTATAATCATTGACCGTTGTGTACTTCATCCTGCATGTGTGGCACTCGGTATTAACGGACAGGGTGGCAACATCAAAACATATTTTACGAATAATCAGGTTATTGACCATGGTCACCAGTTGAGTCCAAACGATGGCCATTTCTTTGCTTTCGATAATACTACAGGAATTGGACTTGATACCCTATATGTAGAAAATAACACTTTTGTTTGCATCGGTATGAACCTTTTTCAGGGAAGTTTCGGTAACATGGTAAATAATGTAGTGAATTTTAATCATAATACCTTCGTTTTTACCAAGAGTCAAATTGACTGGACTACTAAGAAAATGGAACAATATTGGACGAATAACCTGATGTTTGATTTACAGACTCAAGCTTACGCAAATAACTGGCAGCCTATGCCAGGCGGCGATGCAAGCAGGCCTAAGCCTAACCTGATTTATGCAGACACTTTAACTGGAGAAGTTCTTCCCAGCGTACGTCCGAATTTCGTTCAGTATAATGCACATTACAGAGCCCAGGGATTTTATGACCTGATTACTGAGCTGAATATATTTTCAAAAGCAAATGGGCTTCCCGGGGTTTACTTATTTCCTCTTGTTTGGCCGCCTGATACAACGAATTGCAGGGAAGCTCAAATGTTTGCCAGCCCTGATTTCCCTAAATTCAAGTATGGCAATACAATTACAGATGTTGATCCTCAGTGGAACAATGCAAAAATTTATGAAAATGAAGCCAATTTTATAAAATGGACAAGACCTGCAAGTTATATTCACGCTCTTGGACAACCTTCGGGAAATTATCCTCCCGCAACTGCATGGGAACAGTGGTGGTGGATTCCCAGCGGTGATCTATCCAATAATAGCGTATGGCCCGTGTTCGATGGAACTTACAAAAATGCTCAGACACTTATCGGTTCAATTGAAAAAAATGTTCCGCTGGGAGACCTGAATTGGTACCCGGCAGCTAAAACTGCTTGGAAAGCACATCAAGCTGAAATTTGGGCACACATTAAAGCAGGTAATGTAGATCAGATTGACATTGGATACAATCCGGCAAGTGTTCCGAATGAAATACTTGAATCTTTAACTGTGTATCCCAACCCTGCGAAAACCGTTCTTAATGTTAAAGGTGCTGAAAATGCAGATATTACAATCGTTACAGTTGACGGTCGTGTTGTAAAAATTGTTAAGAATGTAACTCAGGTTAACATCTCTGATCTTCCCAATGGTATGTATTTTGTTACCATAAAAGATGGTGAGAATGTTTCTGCTCCTCAAAAGGTACTTATAGTCAGATAAGTCTTGATATCATGTTTAAGATCCAACCTGAACGAAGTGAAGAAAGCATTTTATGTTGTAATAAAGATGGCTCGCTGATAAAGCGCTGCTGCTGAGATATAGCAGTCCCAACATATTATTGCCCATTATCACTAAGTTAGATACAATCTAATGAAAAGGAGAGTTCTGGTTTTCAAGACTCTCCTTTTTTTTTGGTTGCCCGTATGCAACGCTTATGAAGAATTATAAAAACGAAGTCAATAAAATGGAAGAACTTAAAAATACTATTATGAAATCCTTTTCCTTGTTGCGGATAGCCTTAATGTGTGGTTTGTTTCTTTTTTGCCTTGCCTGCAACAGCAAGTCATTACAAAAGGACTCCTTAACAATAAAAGTTGATAAGGATTCCATAGCCATCGGGCGTTCAATTGTGCTTACAGCTCATTTGAACATAAAATCCGGGAATTTGGCCAACGACTACTTATTACTTCCTTATGCGAATCAACGCAGATGGGGCTCTCATGAACGCCCCGATTCCAGCGGAAATGTTACCTTCCTGATCCCTTTGCCGAATCCGGGTAAAATCGAAATTCAGGTTATTGCAGTGAAGGCTGAGCCAAAAAACTGGATGGGTTCTTCTAATCGGGATCTTCTCCTCGTAGGGAATTTTATGCCAGATACCGGTCTTCTTTCAAATGAACTCTCTGTTGTTGTTAAAAACCGACCTATGGCTGCAGCATCAGACAGGGGAAATCTTTTTTGTGTTCAATGGGAATCTTGGTTCGTACCTGGCTCGGCTTCATGGACTTCGGCCGAAGCGGTTCCGGTTGTTGGTTTTTATGACTCCTTTAATGAAGATGTTATCCGGCAACATGTTCTATGGTTTATGGATCTTGGCGTAAATTTTATAATGCCTGACTGGTCTAATCATATTTGGGGGAAAAAGCACTGGAACGAAATTGAGGACGGTGCCCGCTCTATCGTTCATGCCACTACTATCTTTCTTGAAGTTTTGGCAAAAATGCGTGACGAAGGAATTAATGTACCCAAAGTTGCACTCATGCCCGGAATCAGCAACGGCCCCCCTGCTACTATGATCGCATTGAACGAACAATTGGATTGGATCTATCAGAACTATGTTTTGAATCCACGGTTTAAAGGCCTTTTCCAAGACTTTGACGGAAAGCCTTTAATGATTATTTTGGATACAGGCGTAATTGGCAGTAAAAAGGGCACTGCAAAATCTGCATTCCGGGTACCATTTTTTGAACAAACACTGGCCCTGAAGGAACAAGAACTCGACGCATTTCGCAGAGCCCAGGGACCAATTGATGATTCCCATTTTACAATTCGATATATGTCATCCCAAAATCAAATAACGCGGCACCATGAATTGGGCTATTGGTCATGGATGGACGGACAACTCGAACCTTTGGTGACCTACTTTAACGGGAAACCTGAAGCAATTACTGTAACACCTGCATTCTTTGATCCTTTGGGTTGGACTTCTGCAAATTCATACGGACGACGCGGTGGGACAACTTACCTTGAATCATTCAAGTATGCTCTCAAATCAAAACCCCGTGTAATCTTTTTACACCAGTTCAATGAATTCGCCGGACAGGCAGAAGGACACGGACTTGGCAAAAATCATGATATTTATCTGGATGAACACAGTATCGAATTCAGTGATGACTTTGAACCTGTATCCCTTACAGCTTCTGGTTCACGCGACAGTACCGGCGGCTGGGGTTTCTATTATCTGAATATGACCCGTGCTCTCATGGATATTTTCTATAATAATGATAATAACAGCACACTCCTGGCTGCTTCAATCACTGAAGTATCTGATAAATCAATAAAATTGAACTGGTCCGTAGCAGGTGAAATGCCCAAAAATTTTACTGTGGCGATTGGAAATAAGGTATTTTTTAAGGAAGTCTCCGGAATGACTTGCGAAATTCCTGTTCAGGTACTATCCAAGGGAATCCAAACAATCACAATTACTGCAAATGATGTGCATACCCATTACGCTCTTTCGAAAACAGAGTTCGATGAAATTGCAGAAAAACCTTTGCCTGTTATAGTACACCTTACAGTAAAGCTGTAAAATTTGCCTTTTGAACTTTACATCGAAATTCTATAAGACTATGAGACTGAATTTTAAAATACGACTGTTGTTTATCGCGAGTATTCTATTGTTTCCGGTGAGCGGACACACTCAAAACTGGAATGTCAACAGTGATCGATGGACAGCAACAGATGGCCTGGGCCGCAAGTTGCCTGATCAGGCAGAAACAGGGACTCCCAAAAAGGACAAATATATTGCCATGTTTTATTGGACCTGGCATACCGATGGTAATGCCACCTTTTCCCCGGTAATGAATATTACACAAATTTTAAAGCAGTACCCCGAAGCTGCAACAGATGCTAACCATCCGGCATGGCAGGGTATATCACCGGGTGTATTCTGGTGGGATGAGCCCTTGTTTGGTTACTATAGAACAACCGATGCATGGATTTTGCGTAAGCATGCTGAAATGCTTGCTGATGCCGGCGTGGATGTAGTATTTTTTGATTGTACAAATGGCAGTCTGACCTGGAAATCATCCTATACCGTACTATTGAGAGTATGGGACCAGGCAAGAAAGGATGGCGTTAAAACCCCTCAGATTGCCTTTCTCCTTCCATTTGGTGTAAATACTAATTCCTTAGTATCTCTCTATGAATTATACTCAGATCTGTACCATCCGCAATTATATAAAGATTTGTGGTTTATGTGGAACGGTAAACCACTGGTAATGGCTTATCCTGAAAGCCTGGTAGCACAAAGTGGTGGTGATGCAGGGATGAAATTTACAGCTACCGCTCCTTTTTATGCGATAAATGCAACCTGCCCCAGTTGGAGTAACAATATCGGTAATTTAACTTTCAGGTTGTATAAATGGAATACCAATTATTCGCAAAGCGTTTCCGGCACTCCGATATCTGAGAAGACCTTTGTAAACTTCAACGATAACGAAAAACTTAAATTGACATTTGATCAACAGGAAGCCGGAGAATATGTTTGGGTTTTAAGTAACGGTACCGAACAGGTTGGCGTATGGAAATGGACCGATAGCAATGATCCTGTGATCAGTTATTTTAGCGGCATCCAGGTAGCCGGAAACTACGAAAGTGAGATCTCTTATAATCCGGAATTCAATTTTACTGCACTTACTTCCGGTACAAATCATACCCCTGTTGCAGTTGTAGGTTCTATTGATCAGCAAGCTGTCAATAGTATGAAGGAATTCTTCACCTTCCGCCCGGGACAACCCGATTATGTCAACGGACCTACCCGTAATGATCAGTGGGGATGGCTTGAGAATTATCCGCAACATGGATATGCTCCTAAAGCGGGCGGTGGCTTTGAGCAGGCAACAGTTGGTGTGGCCCAGAATGCATCTGATGCCAGCGGGGGGCATGCATCTGGCTTTAATACCCCTCTTACTTACGGACGCAGTTATACAAAATCCGCGGGTCAGGATACACGCCCGGAAGCCTACCTGAAAGGACTTAATTTTCAGGAACAATGGAGTGGTGCCTCTGCACTCGATCCGGATTTAATATTTGTAACCGGTTGGAACGAATGGATTGCCGGTCGCTGGTTTGATTGGGATGTCAAGCCATTTGCTTTTGTTGATGAGTATAGTGCCGAAAAAAGCAGGGATTTAGAGCCCGTCAAATCATGGGGAAATAAGGGTGATGTGTATTACATGCAGCTCATTAGCAACGTTCGCAGGTTCAAAGGAATGCTCAGCCAGGATACTGTTTCAGCAGCCAAAACCATTGATATGGAAAATACCGGCAGTTGGGCAGATGTCAGGCCTGAATATCTTTCCTATAAAGGCAACGTCCTGCACCGCAACCATGCCGGCCAGGGGAGTGATCTCATGTACACCAATACAACCGGGAGAAATGATATTGTTTCTGCCAAAGTAGCCAGGGATGCCAATTTTATCTACTTCTACGTCGAAACAGCAGATAATCTCACAGATAAGACCGATCCAAAATGGATGCGTCTCTTCATCGATATCGATCGCAACAAATCCACCGGTTGGGAGGGTTACGATTTTATTGTTAACCGCCTTAATCCGGAAGATTCGGTCCTTGTTGAAAAAAGCCAAAACTCCTGGAGTTGGGAAACGGCTGGTAAAGCCGGATATGTAGTGAAGGGGAAAACACTTGTAGTCAAAATAAAACGCTCGGTTCTTGGCATAGGGGATGGACAGGTTATCAATTTTGAATTTAAGTGGAGCGATAACATGCAGGAAGACGGGAATATTATGGACTTCTATGTTAACGGCGATGTAGCTCCGGGCGCAAGATTTAACTATGTACACAAGGTCGATTGGTCAGACGATCGGTTCCGCTACGCTCAATTCCCGGAAGATATAAACCATGGTTTGAAATGCGATCATTACGAAGGTGTATTCGATACCATACCTTCATTCTTTGATCTGAAGATAACCAAAACCGACTTTCCGGCAACGTTTGTTATCCGGGATACAACAACTAAAAATTTTGGTTTGAAGTATACCGGATTTATTGATGTTCCAACCAAAGATGCCTATACATTTACGCTTAATACCGACCTGTCAGCCAAACTTTTTATTGGCAGTAATTTGGTTGTTAAATCGGAAAATGCTCAGGGAGAGCAAAGCGGAACAATTAAACTGATGCCCGGAAAACACGCCATTTCAGTTGAATACATTACAAAAGAAGCAAATTCCAGGCTTCTCAATATTCTGATTGAAAGTTCTGCTCTGGCCAGAAATACCATTCCTTCATCCATGTTGTTTAAATATAATCAGTCACCCTCTATTTCTTTGGTATTCAATGGAATTCAAAAATACTTCAGTCCTGTCGATTCTGTGATCATAGTAAAAGCATCCGACACCGATGGAAGTATTACAAAAATTGAATTATATGATAACGAACAATTTATTGGAGAGGAAACTTCAACAGATTTTGTGATAAGGAATTTGGAGGTTGGCGAACATTCAATATTTGCAAGGGTCACTGATAATGACGGTGCTGTTACTGAATCAAACATGCTGAGTTTTATCGTTAAATCACCTTTTCCTATTCCGGGGACGATTAAAACTGAAGAATACAGGAGCGGAAAAAATGTGGCAATCATTAATTCCACAGATTATGATGGCGGTCTGAGTATCAGAGTAGCCTACGGTTGGACGGATTATCCTGTAGATGTTCCTGTAACAGGGGTTTATCATTTCACATTCCGGGTTCCTTCGGCTACAGGAACGAAAAAAATACTCATAAAAGCCAATAACATTGAGGTTGGATCTGTAGAGGTTGGCAATACAGGGACTTCGCAGCCTTGGTTCGATGTGACTATAGATGTAAGCCTGATATCCGGAATTCAATTGTTGCATTTTGACTTTAAAAGCATTATTACCTTGCATAAAATAGACATCAGTTATCTGGGGTCAGGCATTGAATCAGAGCTTGATAGAGCCATAATGGTAACGCCCAATCCATCCTCCGATGATTTTCTGGTTCAGACCCGAAAACCTTCAGCCAGCATCGTAGTGTATGATTTGCTTGGGAATGTTGCCGATCAATCAGCGCTTAAGATGGAAAATTTTACACGCAGAATCGGTTCAAATTTGCGTCCCGGTATCTATTTATTGGTGGTTACCGGGGAGGATGGAGCCAAACAAACGATTAAAATCATAAAAAACTAATTAAAAATTCATCCATGAAAACATTTTCATTCATAATGGGAAAGATTTTATTGCTGATAGTTGTCACCATGGCCTTCACTCAATGTAAGGTGGATAAGAAAAAATCCGGAGAATATCAGGTCGAAAAATTATCTATGAGCAGCTGTCCTTCTCTTCCATTGGAAGGATGGGAACGTAACAATCGTCCGGCGTTTGATGGGTTTATGCATGCCTATAATCCCTGCATAGTGGAAGTGCCTGATAGAGAATATCCTTATCGTATGTGGTTTTTTGGATGGATAGCTGACATCGGAAATACGGATTTCGCAGGTATGGACGCTATTTATTTTGCACGTGGTAAAGACCTCGAAAACTGGGAAGTTTATTGCAAAGACGGGAGCTGGGATTCAGAAAAAAAGAATAAGAAATGGGCGTCTGTTTTGTATTCATCAACCGACGAAGAGAAGGATTACTATGATACTTTTCACTCAGGAGATCCTTCTGTGATTTTTAAAGACGGTATGTATTATATGGCATACAGTTCCACTTCAAAAGCTTTTACCGACCCGAATAATCCTGAACCGATCCAACCTCCGGATTTCTCTAACAAGGCCATTGAAGGTTATCCTTCCCGAATGATACAATGCATCATGGGGGCCACTTCCACTGATGGCATTCACTGGAATAAAACTGAAAAACCCCTGCTGATAGCCGCTGTCGACAATAAATATCCTCCTGATCCGTGCCCTGACCGGATTGGCGACTTTCATCGCCCCTGTCTCCTGTGGGATGATAATGCAAGTAAATGGAAGCTTTATTTTGATTATTATAATGCTCACGTATCAGGCTGTAATACCGGAATGGCTGAAAACAAAGGTGACTTTAAAACCGGCAAATTTGAATTTAAACATTCCCTTGATAAGCCATTGATAAAGGATTGGCCAAATCCTGAGGTTGTGAAAATTGGTACCTGCTATTTCGCCTTCTCTGATGCTCCCGGTTACACCGATGTCGATGCTCCGGCAGGTAAAGAAATGGATAAAGGATGGCAATCCCGTCAATTGCGCATGGCAAAATCGGATGATGGTTTGGTTTGGGAAAAGAAGTATTATATCAAACCTGATTCGCGATTGGGTGCCAACCATGTTCCCCAGACTTTAATCTGCAAAAGGGAAGGAAAATGGTGGTTATACCTCTTCTATGGTACACAGGTGGGTTGGAGAAAAACCGGCATCGTATATCCGTTTTTTAAAGAAAGCGATTACAACTGGTTTTATGATCAGATAAGATACATGAGGCAGGAAATCAAAGCACAATGAAAAAATTTGTTTTTGCTCAGATCATTTGCATGGTGCTGCCATTGTCTATGGTCAAAGCAGATCAACCCACATCTTCCGGAACTAAAGTTTTTTATGGGTATGATATATACTCAACAACAATTATAAAAGAAGGAACCACCTGGAAACAGTGGTTTGCCGGCTGGATGACTGCTTCCGATTTACCTTGGGACCGGATTTACTATGCATCTTCTACTGACAGCGGTTCGACCTGGAGCATTCCTCAGTTGGCTTTTACAATTACAAACGTGCAGGTTAATGACCCTACGGTTCTAAGATTGTGGGATTCCTTAAATTCCAGATTTTATTACTTGATGTATTATACCTATTACCCAAGTGGTTATGGAGACCCAACAAATTACATTGCTTCATCAACCAGTCTTGATGGAATAACCTGGGCTCACAATGGTTTGCTGATAGGGGCCGATAATGGAATCGATACCGACGGTGCATGGTCTCCGACTGCTTATTCTGCTGATTCTACAGGCAGTGCCGTGTATCTGTATTTTCATAATAATCATCCAGATGGAAGAATTTTCAGGACAACTTTAAGCAACAATGGGTTGAGTTTCGATAAAACTACTACCATACCTGTTACTTCCGCAGGTGGACTCCGGGCGAACCCGGATGTTTCAATGTCAGGCGACGGAAAATGGTGGATGTTTTATAACGGATCATCTGTAACATCTGATAACAAAGGGAATTTTAATACCTGCAAAATGTATTCTGATGATGGTATCAATTGGCAGGAAAGTGCCCATAATCCCATCCAGCAGTATGATACTATGACAACCTGTACCCCTTTCGTTCTATGGACCAATGATAGCACATACCAGCTTTGGTATGGTTATGGAACGCCGACATTCATGGATTTCTCTGTATTCATGCAGAATTTTGTATGCGAAGCAGAGCCGGTTTTGAATGTTGTTGCCTCGTCCGAAGCATTAAAAGTAATGGAAGCTTCAAAAGCAATTGATAAGGATCCGGGTACATTTTGGTCGTCTGTTGGTTATGTTGGTTCCGCAGCCCATATAGAATGGATATACCTGAATTTAGGTACAATACGGAATATTGCGCAGGTGGATCTGACTCCCCGGGTTGTATCGGGCTCAGCGATGTGTTTCCCGGTTGATTTTAAATTCCAGAGCAGCACAGATGGCATCAGGTGGGAAGATATAAGCGGGCAGTCATTTTCTAATTATAAATGTGATTCGCTAAATCAGAAATTTGATTTTGGCAGTAGTGTTGCTACACAGTATATACGGTTATATGCAACAAAACTGAGCGCTGATTCATTTGGTAATTTTTATTTTCAATTAGCTGAAATGCTTTTAACATATAGTACTGCCTCTGTTGAAAATGAAACTTCAGGTCTGCCAAATGGATTTAGTTTGATTCAAAATTATCCTAATCCTTTCAATTCTTCAACAACGATTACTTATGCTATTCCTGAAGAATCAAATGTAAGCTTAATAGTATATGACTTTTTTGGAAGACATGTGGCTGGCTTAGTTAAGGAAGTACAATCAACGGGGACCTACAAGGTGGAATGGAATGGTATTAATGACAAAGGCGAAAATCTTGCAGCGGGATATTATTTATATAAGCTCTTGGTCGATGGCAGGAACTTTACCAGAAAGATGTTAATCGTCAGATAAGGTTAAGTATTTGCAATTTTAATTTTGAAAGCTTTTCCGGTCATGATAAAATTGATTCCGTTTTTTTTCACGTTTGCAGCAATAACCGGTTGCCAGCCTGCATACATTCAGGATCAACTTACACCGTTGCCGTTGAATTCAATCCATTTTAGTGGTTTTTTGGAAAGCTATTTACAAAACTCCATCAAGAACTGGAATAAAGGGGTGGTTCCCTATTCGGGATTTGTTCTGAAATTCAGAACCGTAAGAGAATTTTTTGCACAGGGCGAAATGTGGGGCAAGGCCGTCCGGTCCGGGTGTATGTTTTACCGGTATACACAAGATCCCGAATTGAAAAAGATTCTTGAGACCACTGTTAATGATCTCCTGACTACAAGGCGCGAAAATGGAAGTATCAGCTGTTCCGTGGTTTCACAGCAACCCGATGGTCCCGGGGGTGATTTATGGGAAAGAAAATATGTATTACTTGAACAAACGAACCCGGACATGAGGAGAATGATGGAAACATGTGTTGGAGTAACCTGGTTAAAATTTTGCAGTCAGATATTGCGATTACAAGGGGATCCTTTTGCGGTTGACATGATTGAAAAATATGCCTATAATGGATTGATTGGTGCCATGAAACCAGCTGGAGACGGGTTCAGCTATGTCAACCTTTTGAATGGAGTGAAGACCAATCAAGAGGGTTGGGGCGGATATGTTGATAGTGTTTATGTGACATGCTGCAATTTGAATGGCCCCATGGGATTGGCATATCTTCCGTTTGTTGCAGTAATGAATTCGAAGCAGGGACCTGTGATAAACCTGTATAATGCAGGAGTATCAAATGTATTAACCCCAGATAATCATAGTATTAATTTGAATATTGTAACAGACTACCCGTTATCCGGCGCTATTATCGTGTCTGTCGCACCTCAGCAACCCGAAAAGTTTTCTATCAGATTGCGCATCCCGGCATGGAGCCAGGCAACAATCCTCAAAGTTAATGGAGAGGTTGTTAAAGTTGTACCTGGAACTTATGCTGAAATCTATCGTGTTTGGTCTTCAGGTGATAAAATTGAATTGATGCTGGATATGCGATGCCGAGTAATTAATGCACCGCAAGGAAGTAACAGTGCTGGTGACAATTATCAGGCTTTAATCAGGGGACCGGTTGTCCTGGCTCGGGATGAAAACATGGATTCTGATTATAACAAGCCTGTAGCATTTATTTCGAAAGACGGATATGTTGATGTCATACCTGAATTTCCCGCTCAACAGCACACAAAAATGCAATTTCTCGTTCCCACAGCCGGCGGCTATATTCACATGGTGGATTACGCTTCGGTAGACAGCTGGAAGGGAAAGCAAATATGCACATGGGTACTAAAAAAATAAACATATAATCATTATGAAATACAACTTTTTATTAATTGTCTGCTTGCTAACGGTTACCTGCAGTCATAAATCAAAAACAATTCTTTATTCTGCACCCGAACAGGAAAAGAAGTCTGATGATTTTGAAATGTTTGTTAATACTAAGCCGGTTTTTGTTTACCAGGCAAGAGTGTCAAAATATCCGATTAATCAAATTTGGCCCGGATATCAAAGGCCTTTAGACCAAACTGAAATTGCTTCATTTGTCTATTTTGATTTTGAGGGAAAAGCTGAAATTGAGATCATTTCAAATGAGGAAATCAAGTCACTTGTTATTCGTCCAAAGGAATACGGAATTATCCCGGCCGTAACCGGTAAATCAATCAAAATCAAGATATCAAAGCCTTCTCAATTCGTAGTGGAAGTTAATGGATATCATAAGGCTTTGCACATTTTTGCAAATCCCATCGAAACTTTTAAAATCGATAAAAAAGATCCAATGGTTCATTATTATGGACCCGGAATGCACGACGCAGGTATAATAAAATTGAATAGCAATGAAACGGTTTTCATTGATGGTGGCGCCATTGTTTATGGTATTATTCAAAGTGAAAACACACGGAATGTTAAAATAGCGGGCAGAGGCATTCTGGATGCAAGCAAAATTGCGAGGCACGAAGCTCCCAACATGATCTCCCTGAAACAGGTGGTAAACGCTCACGTTAGCGGGATCATACTCCGGGATCCTCATATATGGGCAGTACTTCCTGGTAACAGCGATAGCATTACCATTGATAATTTAAAACTGATCGGCTTATGGCGTTATAATTCCGACGGAATCGATATTGTAAACAGCAAAAACGTAACTATCAAAAACACTTTCATCCGGGCGTTTGACGATAATATTGCTATAAAGGGACTCAAGGGTGCCTATGATGAACAACATAAAATCATTGAAAATATTATCGTTGATAACTGTGTTCTCTGGAACGATTGGGGAAGGCCTATTGAGCTTGGACTGGAAACCGTTGTGGACACTATGAAAAATATTACGTTCTCCAATTGCTATATCCCACATTTTACCTGGATTGCAATAGATATACAAAATGGAGACAGGGGATATGTTAAAGATGTCCATTTTAAAAATATTTTTATTGAAGATCCGATATTAGACAGCATCACACTTGGAACAGATCCAATGGATAAAAAGGAGTTGGGAAAGACGATCGAATTGATTATTAAGGGATTTGATTGGTGGACGACCGATACCATACGGGGTAATATAAACAATATCTACTTTACCAATATTCGATATAACAGTGCCAACCCTACATTCATTAATCTTGTTGGTTACGATAGCACCCACATGGTGAACAATATCTTTATCAAAGACTACTTTATCAATGGTATTAAGATAACTGACCAGCACTCAATCAAAAAAAATGGATTTGTAAAGAATGTTTTTATTGAATAAATTATAAAAATGCAAAAGTGGAATAGATTGTCGGCCGGAATTTTTCTGTTAAGTGCTTTGCTCATCCCAATTCCTGTAGGCGCTCAGCGGGATGTATTGTCACCTGGTGTGCCCTCGTTAGCCAAAATCGAAGGGATCCTCGGGCAGAAGTTGGAAAATTGTATCGTGAACGGGGTAATGGCCAGAAACTTCGAACTGTATTCTACCCCTTTCAAAGATAAACTGGATGATGGTGGTGGTTTTACAGGCGAATTCTGGGGAAAATGGTTCACTTCAGCCGCAGTCGGATATGCGTATCAGCCTACTGCGGCCCATAAGGCAATACTGGATAAAGCGGTATCGGAATTGCTAAAGGCACAGGATGCTGACGGACGTTTGAGCAGCTATTCAAAAGCACAGGAATTCGGTTTTTGGGATATTTGGGGCCGGAAATATGCGCTGCTGGGACTGATGGCCCATTATGATCAAACAGGCGATAAGGCATCATTAAAAGCTGCCTGCCGTGCCGCAGATGCCCTGATTGACATAGCAGGACCGGGTAAAAAGAAACTCACCGAAACAGGCCTCCGGATTCTCGGATCCTTGTCATCCTGCTCGGTCCTCGAGCCTGTTGTGCTGGTTTACGAACGGTCGGGCGACAAAAAGTATCTTGATTTTGCGCAGTACCTGGTGCAGCTTTGGAGCGAGCCGGATAGTTATAATCCCGGCGGACTCAGGTATGTCGAGGATGCCCTTGCCGGCGTAGATCCGGTGGTTATGGCGGCTCCCAAGGCCTACGAAATGATGTCGTGTTATGAGGGATTGTGTGAGTTGTACCGGGTTACTGGAGAAAAACAGCTGCTTGATGCTGTAGTCAAATTTGGCAAAAACGTTCTGAAAAAAGAGATTATGATCGTTGGTTCCGGCTCGAGTGCGGAATTGTGGTGCGACGGCGCCAACCGCCAGACCCAAATAATGGAACAACCCATGGAGACTTGCGTCACAGTAACCTGGATGAAATTATGCTACCAGCTTTTGCGATTGACTGGTGATCCGCTGTGGGCCGATCAACTGGAAGTATCGCTGTACAATGCTTTGCTGGGTGCCATGTGCGACAACGGCAATTGGTGGGCCTATTATTCACCCCTCATCGGAGAACGGATGCCCAGCCCCATGCAGGTTCCTGTCTGCCAATCAAGCTGTTGCGTAGCCAATGGCCCAAGAGGTTTGCTAATAACTCCGGGCTGGTCGGTCATGCGCAGCCTGAGCGGACCGGTTATCAACCTGTATAGTCAGGGAACCTGGTCGCAAAAACTGGAAAACGGCACTGATGTAAAAATTTCTCAGGAAACGGATTATCCTGTAAACGGGTCGGTATTAATTACTATAAATCCGGCTAATCCGGTCCGTTTCACGGTAAAACTCCGAATCCCTACATGGAGCAGGAACACCTCGTTGGTGGTCAATGATGAAACAATAAGCTGCAGTGCAGGTACTTATGAAAGCATTACCAGGGAATGGAAGCAGGGGGATAAGATTCGTCTGGTGATGGATCTTAGAGGGCGAATTCTCAGGGCCCCGGGCAGTGTCAACGACCTGGCTGTTATGCGTGGGCCGATCGTTCTTGCATTGGACAACCGTTTTGTGAAAGCTGAGAATTATAATCTTTGGCTGCTGCCCGATGGAGCAAAATGGAATCACGTGGATGAACTTGGAGGGCTTAACTATGTTCTGCCCAAGCCATGTACTGCTGACGGCATGCCAGAACAATTCATTCAGCTGACACCTGCTGCAAACAAACCTGCTGGTGTATGGATGGCATTTGAAGTGCCGTTCCTGTATAGATATACCCACTTCTTCAATCATAAGCAGATTAACCTGATCATGTGCGACTATGCGTCAGCAGGGAATCAATATGATGAGAAAAACCTGTTCAGGGTTTGGTTGCCGCAGCCCCTTTTCATGAATAATATATTCCCGGAAAAAACGTGGCGAATTCTTTATGGCGAAGGAGATACACGTCCGGAATTTCCAAAAAAATAATCTGAAATTCTTATGAAAACAATATTGGTATGCTGGTGGGGCTTGTTAGCGGCTATTTGTCCGGTTGAAGGACAATCACAGGTACCAAAAATTAACAGCGATTATTGGACGGCCACGGATGCTCTGGGGCGCAAAACAACGGACTCCCGTGAAGCAGGCACTTCCAGGAAGAACAAGTTCGTTGGAATATTTTACCTGACCTGGCATACCGATTTCCTGGCTGATTTTTCACCGGTGATGAACATCCGGGAGATCCTTCAGAAATATCCTGAGGCTGCTTCCAGCGCAGATCATCCGGCCTGGAAAGGGATTGACGGCGGGGTTTTCTGGTGGGATGAACCGCTGTTCGGTTACTATAGAACAACAGATGAATGGGTTCTTCGCAAACATGCCGAACTCTTGGCTGATGCAGGAATCGATGCTGTCATCCTTGATTGTACAAACGGAACACTTACCTGGAAATCATCTTATACGAAACTGTTGAAGGTATGGGATCAGGCAAGAAAAGATGGGGTCAAAACACCCCGGATTGCATTTATCCTGCCTTTCGCGCCGAACGATAATTCGCTTTCTTCCATCAGGGAACTGTACAATGATTTATACAAGCCGGGCTTGTACAAGGACCTTTGGTTCACCTGGAAGGGCAAGCCCCTGATCATGTGTTATTTTGAAATGCTGGTGGATGTCAAGGATGATCCCGCCGAAACCCGTTTGAGGCACGAAATCAAGGATTTTTTCACGTTTCGTCCCGGCCAGCCCGATTACGTAAATGGACCCTCCCGGAATGACCAGTGGGGATGGCTCGAGAATTATCCGCAGCATGGCTACGCGAAAAAGCAGGATGGCGGGTTTGAACAGGTCACGGTTGGGGTGGCACAAAATGCAAGCGATTCGAGCGGTGGCCATTGGTATGCATTTAATGCACCCGGCACTTACGGAAGAAGTTACACAAAGGCCAATGGTCAGGATACCAGGCCCGACGCTTATTTATACGGACTGAATTTTCAGGAGCAATGGAACAGGGCATTTGAACTGGACCCTGATTTTATCTGGATTACCGAATGGAATGAATGGGTTGCCGGACGGTGGCTCACGCTCGAAATGCCTACTATGCCACCCCACAAACCTTTTGGATTCATTGATCTGTATTCTGCCGAAAAGAGTCGTGATATCGAACCTGTCAAGTCATGGGGGAATAAGGGAGATGTTTACTACCTGCAAATGATAAGCAATATCCGAAGATTTAAAGGTATGGAGAAACAGGAATCTCCATCAGAACCAAAGTCTTTTAGCATGGGAAAATTTGAGGGTTGGCAGGATGTGAAACCGGCATTCCGGCATTATAAAGGAAATACCATGGCCAGAAATCATAAGGGACAGGGCGACAGCCTGGTATACGTGAACAGCACTGGCCGCAATGATATTGTACTGGCCAGGGTGGCCAGAGATAAGAAATATGTTTACTTCTATGTTGAAACTGCCGGGAACCTTACCTCACCGAATGATCCAAAATGGATGAGGCTTTTTATTGATATTGACCGAAATAAAAACGGCGGCTGGGAAGGATACGATTTGGTAATCAATCGAATGAATCCCGGAAAATCCGCGGTCGTTGAAAAAAGCACAAACGGTTGGAATTGGGAAAAGGCCGGATCTGCTGATTTCTCCATTCATAACAACACGATGGAATTGAGGGTCAGGCGGGATCTTTTTAGTATCCCGGGAAATAAGCTGGATTTTGAATTTAAGTGGAGCGATAACATGCAGGAAGATGGAAACATTATGGATTTTTATGTAAACGGGGATGCTGCCCCGGGAGGCAGATTTAATTTCATTTACACTGAACGCTCACCATAACCCTGAATGTAACCATCGACCTCAGCAGTTGGACCTTCAGCGATAATTCCGACGATCATGTCTTTCTCTTTCCTTCATCCCTGAGCCTTGAGCCTTATGCCTTTCTGGTATTATGCAGGAACTCAACCGACAACAACTTTTTCAATGGATGAAAAAATGTCTGTTATTGACACATGATTACTGTCAGCTGTAGAATTCAGTGTGTTGGAAAATCCTGGAAAATTGCTCGAAGTTTGAATTCCACGATGGTTTGCTAGGAGAGATTAACGGGGGCATTTAGTGTAAATCATTGATCAATTTGCACATTGATTGTTGAAGTATTGTTCGGTATTTTTAAAGGGACAAACCTTATTATTTTGCTGACTATGAATAAAATATTTACTGCAGAGTTATATTCTTCAATTTTTTTCTCTGTCCTTCTTCTTTCCTGCAACAAATTGTCATGGCCTACATCGCCGGCGCCTGAACCCTATCCCTATGCAAAAGGAAGCTTCTCCGGAACACCGGTCCATGAATCGCCCGATCCGCTGGTCGCTTACCGATGGAACAATCCAAAAGCCACGGATGACCTGAATATCTATACCCTTAAACCTGTGCATGCTACATCAGATAGTCCCGGTTCCTTTGATAACCTGGAATCACTCACGGGCAAATCTCCTGATGTCATAGTAAAAGGTACAGGTTCAATCAGGGTTGATTTCGGACAGGTTAATGCCGCCTGGCTGGAATTCGATTCAGAAGATCTGAGCGGTAAGGTTGAAATGAGTATCAGTGAGTACAATCAGCCAGCCGTTGTTAATGATGGCGCCCAACACCGCTTTAAAACAATGGAACCGGTGAAATACGGAAATACATACCGGCTTGAACTCAATGACATGCTATATGAGGGTGTCAGGTATGGCTGGATACATGTCCGTTCATTCACAGCCCCCTGGCATATCAGCAATATCAGGCTGGTTTGCCAGATAAAACCAACAAACTATGAAGGTACCTTTACCTGCAGTGATACTATGCTTACAAAGATTTGGTACACCGGCGCCTATGGCGTGAAACTAAATTTGCTTAAAGACTATTTCGGGGCAATCCTGATGGAGAGAAGCGACCGGTTTTCATGGACCGGTGATGCCTATACCTCCCAGGCTGCATCGCTCGTTGCATTTGGGAATTATGATTTCATACGTACCAATATTAACCATACAGCCGACCAGAATAACGGAATACTTAGCTATTCCTTATACTGGATTCAAAGTCTGATCGATTATTATTTTTATACCGGCGACAGTGTAACCCTGGTTCGCTATATTGAAAATGCCTCAAAAAAACTGGACGCAGCCTATGGTCATTTTGGCACCAATCCTTCGTTGGGATATTACGGATCTGATGAACGGATCGGGGCAATGTTTGAAAATCCGAGCTGCCTTGAATCCCAGCAAGCCTATAAAATGCTGACCATTGAATCATTACTCGATTTTGCCGATGTAATGGAGAAAATTGGCAGAAAGGAATTATCGGTTAAATACAGGAGTTTTGCACAAGAGAAAATATCCGACATCAAAAAGAATGGCAAGTGGTGTGAAACATTCGGGCTTCATGCTGCAGCAGATGCCATTAATGCAGGATTCACCAGTACTGCTGAACAGGAGGAATTATACAAAAAGGATTTTTCAGACCGGGTAAACAGGATGTCGTTTTCTCCCTTTAACCAGTACTTTGTCATCCAGGCTCTGGCACGTATGAGAAAATACGACGATGCCATGAGCCTTACACGTGATCATTGGGGAGGCATGATCAATTACGGAGGCACCACTTTCTTTGAGCTTTACCGCCCTTCGTGGAACAATGCCCTGAGTTATAACGATCCGCCACCCAATAATCAAACCGGTTATGTCAGTATGTGCCATCCCTGGGGCGGGGGGGTAACAAAATGGCTTTCAGAACAGATATTGGGCATAAGGCCCATCATGCCGGGCTTCTCAACGTGTGAAATCATTCCCCATCTGGG
>Ga0265292_1000470_pt1 | contig 57197 bp, 55 predicted proteins | sample Munlanlewell296A_FD_189080 | JGI IMG/M metagenome (GOLD analysis project Ga0265292, IMG submission 189080) | Leachate microbial communities from a municipal landfill in Southern Ontario, Canada - Leachate well 296A | ecosystem: Engineered > Solid waste > Landfill > Unclassified | place: Canada... | reverse complement strand
GAAAGGAACAAAGCGATGCTTATATGTTTTTTGGCGAAGCCTTGGTCAAGATGGGGGTTATTTCTGAAGAAGAGGTAATCAAACAACTAAAAGAATACAATAAGTTATTACCTGAATCTTGCACGAAACCGGACTTGTCCCGGCAGGAGCAGTGTGCTTTGCCCATCTACTGATCAAAGTTGCCTATCCAGGTAATCAAATTTTTGTGTTGCGCGGTTGCCTCCTTCAGTTCAAGCAAGAAATTTCTTGCTTGAACTCATGAAATATTAAGTGCAGCTAAATGTCTGCAAGGCCACCTGCTGCCGTCTAACCACGGCCTTACTTGGCCGCGGAGCTTATCGAGATACGCCAGAAATCTGAAAAACCCGCTGCTCTGCCGTCATGTTGTGAATACTTTACTGTGTTTGTGCCTGAATGCGACCGTATCTTTGCCGCCAGAAACAAAAGCTTTAGCCGGGCTATCCGGATGGTATTGTCCATGGTTCCCTTCAACGAGCACTCAGGCTGTTTTTCCTGTTCCGCCAGCTCTGTCTGACTGTGCTCAGCGATCATTTTGAATGAACGCCAGATATTGTATGCAAGCATCACTAACTGAAAATACGCATAGTTGCTCGCAAATTTGGCGGATGGAATTGCCTCCAACCCTTCTCTTTTCGCTTCCCCTATGAGGTTCTCACAGTCCGCCCTCTTGTCATATTCCTCTATTACGACATGAGGTTTCCCTCTAAGGCTGGTGACGAATATCCTGTGCTTATACCTTCCGTCTTCGAGCAGTTCAAGTTGAATCTTCTCGCCCTTGGATCCCTCGTCCTTTGGTATCCGCACCGGGCGGAGTCCTTCCTTGCCTCGATTCTTTGTATTGTGCCCCTTCCGCCCTCCTTGCTGTTTCCCGTAAATGGTCTCCACTGTCGTATCGATATTGATGTGGATGCTCCTGTAACTTATCCCGCAAAGCTGCCACACTCGCTCCCTCAATGCGCTCATTACATCCAACAGGGACCTGCCTTGATTGATACCCAGCGAATCCACATATCTCCAGTATGTCGTTACATAAGGAAGCTTGACGACGTTGAATATCGAGCACAACATCGGATCAATTCGTATATACATGAAATGCCATATCCTATTGAAGCCGATGAACAAAAGCATGATGATTCCGTATACCATATTGTAGTGCCCTAACTCCGGCGTTCGCGACGGCGGTTTGTAAAATCTGTCGAATATCTCTTTGAATCGCACAACATCCATAAACTTCACAAGTCCGAACAACCCTCCAAATGGGCTCAATCGCTCGCTGCAATACTCATATGCCGTCGAAGGCCCGATTCTTGTAGCTTTCGCGGGGCATCCATTTTTCCCTTGATTTATATGCCTTCCCGCGCTATCCTTATTTTGTCTTTTAACCATTTGGGTTACCTCCTGTAATTAAAGATTTTTGGTAGAATCCTTTATTTTACAGTGTAACCCTTATGGTTTATCTTTTTACAGTGCAAGATAAAAGAAGCTTCAGATTTCAAACTTTTTGAGGAACAGTTTCGCAATGCAACAAAACAACTTTGTGGGAAAACATTGACTGAAATGGGATTGATATCCCCAACCTAATAATTCAATTCAATAATAGCGGTTAACATCACTTAAAGAGTGTATGAGGTGAACACCCAAAGATTTCGCCTTTTCATGCACTCATATCGTTATACTATCCTTCAATCAGTAATCTTTAATTCCCCGGCTCTTTCAAATTCAACATTTACAAGCGTACTCCACATCAAGCGGGAATTATCCAGTGTGCGTCTTAGATGAAGGAAGTCTTGGGGGCTATATCCTCAGACAGACAGAATAGTTTGAACTGAATTAAATTTTTTGATCGTATGTATATTGCACAAAAATACGATAACTGCAGACTCAAAAGACTTGCCACGGAAACTGATATTGCCTGATAGTTTAATTGCAGCAAGCAGGGATTTTAATTATACTTCCGCTTCCGGCAAGTTCAATTTAATGTGCAACTCCCGCAATTGTTTTGGTCCAACCGTTGAAGGCGTTCCGCTCATGAGGTCGAACGCCTTTTGTGTCTTCGGGAATGCGATCACGTCCCTTATTGATGACGCTCCCACCATAATCATTACTAATCTGTCGAGTCCGAGAGCTATTCCTCCGTGCGGAGGAGCGCCATATTCGAGCGCATCTAAGAGAAAACCGAATTTCATTCGCGCATCTTCGTCCGATATCCTGAGCAGCTCGAACATCTTTTTCTGGACATCGCGCTTGTGGATACGGATGCTGCCGCCGCCGATCTCATTACCATTCAGGACAATATCATATGCCTTTGCCTTCAGAGAAGAGATGAGTTCTTTGTCGTTAATATCACCGGTGAGCATCTTTTCAATATCATCATCCATCGGAGAGGTAAACGGGTGATGCATGGCTTCAAATCTTTCTTCATCCGCGTTCCATTCGAGGAGAGGAAAATCCGTTATCCATACAAATTCAAACCCCTGCTTTATAAGGTTAAGCCGCTTGCCGAGTTCGATCCTCATCCTGCTTAAAACGTCATGAACAACCTTCTCCCTGTCTGCTACAAACAGCATCAGGTCCCCGTCTTCCGCCTCAAGCCTCCGGGCCATCTGTTTTAGTATCTCTTCCGGGAAAAACTTTGCTATCGGGGACTCGAAACCGTTTTTCACTTTAATCCATGCAAGGCCTTTGGCGCCGAAAGAGATCGCCTCTTCCGTCAGCATATCCACCTCTTTCCTTGAAAGGGATGCCATGCCCTTGCCGTTGATCGCCTTTACCCTGCCGCCTGATTTCAGCGCATCAAGGAACACCTTGAATGAGCCTTTCTCTGCAAGGTCGGCCATTTCTTTCAGTTCGAGACCGAACCTCAGATCAGGCTTGTCATTGCCGAACCGCTCCATAGATTCCCTGAAACTTAAACGTCTGAAGGGCGCTTCAATATCGACCCCGAGAGATTCACTGAAAAGCTTCCGGATCATGTCCTCAATCAGCTCTATAATATCCGCCCTGTCGATAAAGGACATCTCCATATCAACCTGGGTGAATTCAGGCTGCCTGTCGGCGCGCAGGTCTTCATCCCTGAAGCATTTAACGATCTGAAAATATTTCTCCAGGCCGGAGACCATGAGTATCTGCTTGAATATCTGAGGAGACTGGGGCAAGGCATAAAAGTGTCCGGGGTTCAGGCGGCTCGGCACAAGATAGTCTCTTGCCCCTTCCGGCGTTGATTTCGTGAGCATCGGCGTCTCTATTTCGAGAAACCCTTTTGCGTCAAGATAATCCCTGATTACCTTCGATACCTTGTGCCTTATAATGAGGTTTCTCTGCATTTCAGGTCTTCTCAGGTCAAGATATCTGTGTTTGAGCCTGAGAGTATCCGATGCATCGCCGGCGTCTTCGATCGTGAATGGCAATGCCGAAGATTCATTTAATACATCAAGTTTATTCACATACATTTCAACCGTACCCGTGGGCATAGCCGGGTTTTCGGTGCCGGGCGGCCTTTTCCTGATCCCGCCGGCGACGGAGATGACATATTCGCTTCTCAGGTCATGCGCTGCTATATGGGCGTTGCCCGATACATCGGGGCTGAAGACTACCTGGAAGACCCCGCTCCTGTCCCGCAGATCTATAAAAATAAGGCCTCCGTGGTCTCTGCGTCTGAAGACCCAGCCGCATAAGGTAAGCGTCTTTCCAATATCAGTTTCCGTTATATCTCCACAACCTTTGTCCCGAACCATGTGTCCTCCGAATTATTCCTCAGTGTTACCGATCTTTGAAATTTCTTTTTTAATCCTGGTGACTTCATCAGGCGTCAGGTATCTGTACCCACCCGGTTTGAGTTCTCCGAGATCAATGCTTTTAATCCGTATCCTCTTGAGCTTGAGCACGGAATGGCCTATTTGATCGAACATTCTTCTGAGCTGTCTTTTTCTGCCTTCATAAATAGTGACCTCAAGCCAGGAATTATTCTCGGTAGTCTTTAAACGTTTAACCTTTGCAGGGGCTGTCAAGCCGTCTTCAAGATGGATCCCTTTTTTCAGTCTCTCTATTTCTTTTTGTTCGGGTATGCCCTTTACTTTTACCTGATACGTCTTGGGGATCTTCTTCGACGGATGCATGATTGCATTGGCAAAGTCGCCGTCATTTGTCAAAAGGAGCAGCCCCTCGGAATCGTAATCGAGTCTCCCGACGGGATAAACCCTGTATCTTATGTCCTTCAGAAAATCTTTGACAGTCGGCCTTCCCTCCGGGTCTTTCAGCGTAGTTACGACATTCCTCGGTTTATTAAACATGAGATAAACCTTTGGCTCCCTTTTTGTGAGGAGTTTGCGGTCAACCTTGATATGGTCTCTGTTCGGGTCCGCCTTCATGCCGAGTTCCGCAATCCGTCCGTTGACCGTTATTCTTCCTTCAAGTATCATCTCCTCTGCTTCTCTTCTTGAGGCAATGCCCATTTCGGACAATATCTTCTGAATTCTTTTTTCCATAAGATTTTATGATAACATAAAATCGTATTTAGAGCTTATTTCCGCTATCCTATGCTATAATAAAAAGCTTTTAGAGTATGACGTTAAGAGAACCTCAGCGGCTTTGAAAGCCTCGGGGGTTTTTATTTTTAAGGAGAAAGAATGAATTTTGAAGATTTAAAGTTAAGCAAAGAGACAATGGAATCCATATCCGAAATCGGATTTGAGGAGCCCACGCCGATCCAGATTTCCGCCATACCGCTTATCATGAACGGACATGATATTATGGGCCAGGCCCAGACAGGCACCGGCAAGACGGCCGCTTTCGGCATCCCGATTGTAGAAAAATGTAAAAGGGGGAAGAACCCGTTTGCAATAATACTTGAACCCACGAGAGAACTGGCAGTCCAGGTGGCGCAGGAAATTAATAAAATAGGAAAACATAAAAATATCACTGTCCTTCCCGTCTATGGAGGCTCGTCTCTTGAGAGGCAGTTCAAGGCTTTGAAACGGGGAGTCGACGTCGTTGTCGGGACTCCGGGCCGGTTGATAGACCATCTGCACAGGAAGACCCTTTCTTTGTCGGACGTACAGATTGTCGTCCTCGACGAAGCTGATGAGATGCTCGATATGGGGTTTCTTGAGGATATGGAGACCATCCTCAAGGAGACGCCCTCCGAGAGACAGACCCTGTTGTTTTCAGCCACAATCCCGCAGCCTATTGTGAACATTGCGAAGAGATATATGAAGAGCCCTCAGAAGTTGAGGGTCAACACCAAAGAAGTCATAATCCCCAAGATAAAGCAGATCTTCTACGAGGTGAGAGAGGGAGATAAGATAAATGCCCTTTCAAGGCTTCTTGATGTGGAGGACCCGCAGTTGTCCATTGTTTTTTGCCATACAAAAAGAGATGTTGACAACGTCTCTACGGAACTTGATCAAATGGGATACAATGCAGGCGCATTGCACGGCGACTTCACACAGGCAAAAAGGGACGAGGTCATGAATAAATTCAAAGGGGGTATGCTTGAAATTCTCGTGGCCACTGATGTGGCTGCAAGGGGCCTCGATATAAAAGACGTGACCCATGTCATCAATTACAGCATTCCCCAGAACCCTGACTCCTATGTCCACAGGATTGGCAGGACCGGCAGGGCGGGAAAGTCGGGCATAGCAATAACGTTTGTGACCCCAAGGGAATACAGGCATCTGCATTTGATAGAAAAAACCGCCATGACAAAAATCGACAGGAAAAAGCTGCCTTCGCAGGAGGATGTGATAAAGGCGAGAGAGAAGACCGTTTTCAGGGACATCTCCCAGATCATTGAAGACGGCAGCTACGCGGGTTATGTGCGCGCGGTCCAGGAATTATCTGCAACCCATCCGGCGGAAGATATTGCCGCTGCGGCGCTCTACGCCGCCTTCGGCGAGCTGCAGGATAAACCCGCTGCGGAACAGTATGAAAACAAGGGGACCGTCCGTTTATTTATGACGGTCGGCAGGAAAGATAATATAAATGCGGCTGATATAGTAAAATCAATCGCTTCAGAAGCAAAAATACCTTTTCATAAGATCGGGAAGATAGACGTTTTTGATAAGTTTACCTTTGTTGAAGTCCCCTCCGAATTTTCCGATAAGGTGATACGCTCCGTAAACGATATCGTGATGAAGGGCAAGAGGGTAAAAATCCAGCACGCAAAAGAAAGGGTCCAGTAGGGGCATACGGTCCGTATGCCCTAACATTTTAACTGCTTCTGAGGCCATTTAAGAATTCCCTGTTATCGAGATACCACTGAACGGTTTGTTTGAGCCCGTCTTCTATCGATATTTTCGGACGCCAGTTCAATTTCTCTTTGGCCTTTTCAATATGAGCCCAGGTTGCAACCACGTCGGCAGGATGGCGGGGCGCATATTTAATGACCGCCTTTTTCCCGAGAGCGTCTTCTATGAGGTTGATTACGTACATCAGGCCTACGGGCTTATCATTGCCGAGATTGAATATCTCATAGCCAAAAGGCTGAAGGCATTTTAAAGTCCCGTCGGCTATATCGTCGATGAAAGAAAAATCCCTCGTCTGTTTGCCGTCGCCGAATACGGTGATCGGCAGCCCGTTGTCTATATTTTTTGTGAAGATGAATATGCTCATGTCGGGCCTTCCGGCAGGGCCGTAAACTGTAAAGTATCTCGGTATGCTTATATCAAGTCCGTAAAGATAATGGTAGCTGTAGCACATGGCTTCGGCAGCCTTTTTGGTTGCGGAATAAGGCGCGAGCGGAGTATCGGTCATGTCCGTTTCCCTGAACGGCATTTCATTGAAAGCGTAGAGACTTGAGGTAGACGAGAGAACAAATTTTTTGACCCCGAAATCCTTGCAGCATTCAAGGAGGTTCAAGGTGCCCTTAGTGTTTGTGTCCAGATAGATCCATGGATCTTCAACTGACGCCCTTACCCCCGCCCGCGCGGCAAGGTTTATGACCGCATCAATCTTGTGCTTTGCGAATACAGCTTTGACGTCCGTAAGACTGCTTATATCACTTTGATGAAAATTGAACTCTGTTTGACTCTTTGCTTTTGAATCTTCGCTCTTAACCCTAAGCTTAAGAAGTCTCCACTCTTTCAGTTTCGGGTCATAATAGTCGTTGATATTGTCTATCCCGACAACATTGATGTTCTTTTCGAGCAATTGTTCGGAAACCTTCCAGCCGATAAAACCTGCACAACCGGTAACAAGTACGGTTTTCATTTCTTCACCTTTCATTTCCCGTCCGATTAAACCCTTTTCTTTAGCCACAGTTTCGGGCCGATAATTTTGAAGCCGTTGCCGCCGTCCGAATAGACAACCTTGGCTATCCTTGCATTCAGTATCATCCTTTTGCACATCATGCAGGGCTCTGACAGGCATTCCCCTGCTTCATGATCGCTGCCCGATATATATATGGTCGCGCCCTTCAATTCGTCTGCGGAGGCGCGGATAATCGCATTAGCTTCTGCATGGACACTGTGGCAGAGTTCATACCTTTCACCGTGCGGTATCTGAAGCTCTTTCCTGGTGCATTTGCCGACCTCAAGGCAATCCTTCATGCCTGCCGGAGCGCCGTTATATCCCGTGCTGACGATGCTGTTATCCTTCGTGATAACAGCGCCGTATTTCCTCCTCAGGCATGTAGCCCTTGTCGAGACGGCTTTGGCGATCCCTATAAAATATTCGTCCCAGCCTGGCCGGAGTTTTTTCCGTTTCTTCATATTATGGATAATAGCTTAGAAGCTGAAAAGCTTGCAAGTTCAAAACTTCTCCGCTATGTCCGGCCATATTCGTTGAATAAAAAATCTGCTATGATTATGATTAAGATAATTCAATAGGGAATAGCAAGAGAGGATAATATGGAAGAAAAAAGAAGAGATAAGAGATTTTCAGTGGATATCATGGATATCAACGGCAAGATGGTATTGGCGACCTATGTAAAGATACTTGATATAAGCATCGGCGGCGTTTCATTCAAGGCGAACAGGAGACTGAATATGGGCAGTGAATATTCCCTGAAGATGGAAAGCAGGGGCGGGGAATTAACCGTAAAAGGAATCATTGTAAGGGCTACTCTTAGTGAGAGCATTAAAGACCAACGGGGGAATTTTGTCCCGGTTTACTCTGCCGGGATGCAATTCACGGACACTTCAGAGGAGAAAATAAAGGAAATTGAAGCGTTCATACTAAATAATATGAAAGATGCCGATAAACAGGTCGATCTGTACAGCCCCAGCGGCCGCAGGCTTTATGTAAGGGTGTTTATCGAAAACCCCGAGCACTCGGTGCTGAAAGTTGATGAAAAGTATAAAGTAAAAAACATCGGTCTTGGTGGCGTGCGGATCGAGAGTGAGCATGCTCTGGAGCTCGAAAGCATTGTGCCTCTGGAGATTTATTTTGTTGAAGATAAATCCCTGAAGGTTGCCGGAAGGGTTGTCTCATGTATCATGATCACGGACCGGGAACCTATGCACTATAACATAGGGATGGAATTTACCGAAATGCCGGAAAAAGACAGGGATATTTTAAATGAATTTATACGCTCACTTGATAAGCCCGCTGCCTGACCGTTCAAATTTTGTCGTATGTTGTTTTTATCATGAACAATATAACTGATTTACTGCGGAAGTGGTTGGATAGTCAATCAACCGGCCCATCTCCCCTGTATCTTGTCGGCGGGACCGTCCGCGACCTGCTTTCAAATAACTTTCCCAAAGACATCGACCTTGTATGCAAGAATGCCAAAGAACTTGCTTCCAATATTGCCGGCCGGAAAAACGCCGCGTTGGTGCCTATGGAAAAGAAGCCGGATGAGCCGTGCTACAGAATTGTGAACAGACAAACCCCGGACAACTTTCTCGATATAGCCGAAATGAGGGGCGAAACCATATATGAGGACCTCGATCATAGAGACTTTACAATAAACGCCGTTGCAGTAAAAATAAATCAGGACTGTTCTTTGGGTGAAATTATCGATCCTCTGAACGGCGCCGGGGATATTACAAAAAAGATTATCCGGATTATAAATGATAAGTCCATTGTCTCGGACCCTCTGCGTATCCTTCGCGCTATCAGATTTTCCGAAATGCTTAACTTCTCTATAGAGCATACGACATTGGAAGAAATCGGAAGATCAGCTCATCTACTTAAGGATGTATCATCCGAACGCATTACGGGGGAACTCTGCTTAATACTGAAAAGCCCGGGGAGTTCCCGCTTTTTCAGGCAGATGGACGACCTTGGCATATTGGAGATTATTTTTCCCGAGATCAAGCCGATGAAGGGATGTCCCCAGAACGGTTTTCACCATAAGGATGTATGGGAGCATTCATTGCTGGTTATGGAAAGCTGCGAGGAGATTATCAATAACTCTTCGAAATATTTTAAAGATGCAAGCGCCGGAGTGGCGGAAAATCTTGCGGGAAACGATCGTCTGCCGCTATTGAAACTGGCTGCTTTGCTTCATGATACAGGCAAGCCGGCAACCAGGGGTTTAAATCCGGATACCGGACGGATCACATTTTACGGACATGATGAAGAAGGGGCAAAACTTATCTCTCTGATTGCAGAGAGATTAAAGATGTCAAGCCGGAGCAGGGATTTCATGGTTCTTATGGTAGCGGAACATCTGCACATCCTTCACCTTGCCTCCAAGGCAGTGAAATCGGCTACAAAGATGAAATGGTTCCGCAGGATGGGTGATGATTCCGTTCCTGCCATTATCCTGAGCATGGCTGATGTTATGGGTATTTTGGGGCCGGACTCAACGGAAGAATATAGAGAACGCCATATCAGGTGGACGGTGGAAAGTGTCATAGATTACTACAAAGGAATAAAGGCAAAGATCGAAAGCCCCGATCTGATAACCGGTTACGACCTGATTGCCCTCGGAATGAAACCGGGGCCTGAAATAGGAAGGATACTCGCTCAGGTCAGAACGGCCCGGGATTCCGGGGAAGTCGCCAACCGTGAAGATGCAATAGAGATGGCGAAAACATTGATTATTTAGAATTATAATTGGCGTCCCTTTATTAATGAATTTCGAACATAGATGATGGAGAAGGCTGCATGAAAGGTTGTGAATTTAGCATGTTGTATCCTGTTCATTTCAGTTAAAATAGTGTATATTCAATACTGAAAGGGGGTTAAAGATGTCTACAGCCGTAAAGGAAAGAAAGGTCAGTGACATGACAGTTAAAGAGCTTAAGTCTGTAATCAGAGACACCTTACAGGAACTTATTGACCCTGATTGTGGGTTGGGACTCAAGCCTGCAGTAGAGGAGTCATTAAAAAGATCAATAAAATCGAAGAAAAGAACTCCTGTTGAAAAAGTAGCTTCTGAATTAGGACTTAAGTGGTAAATTGCAATCTGGATTTCAGCGATGAAGGGAAGATATCCTTTTCATTGCTTGATAAAGCGGTCGCTCAAAGGATTTTAAATAAGCTCAAATGGTTTACCCAGCATATCGAAGCTATTTCACCTCTACCCCTAAAATGGAACTATGAAGGACTGTTTAAGTTACGAATCGGTGACTGGCGAGTTATCTATGATATCGATCGTGACCAAAATGATGATTACTATACACAAGGTAGGACATAGAAGAGAGATTTATAAATAGAAAGGTTATTTCTGTTATTCACCTGACACGTATGATTTTGTTCAGATAAGCAATCTTCCTCTTGTAGGACTGTATTTCCTTTTCGATTTTTCCCCTATTCCCGGCTTTCAGAGAAAAGGGCAATATTCATTCAATCATTCAAATTGGAAAAGAAAGTTCTCAACAAACTCAAAACAAAACTGATACAATATGGAGATGAAACAAGCAGCCAAAAGTGTTGAAGAGGTTAAGGCAATCCTGAAAGAGCACAAGGCTGAGGTTGTCCAGAAGTACCGCGTGCGCGAAATAGGCATCTTTGGCTCCTTTGTTCGCGGCGAACAGAAACGGCGGAGCGATGTCGATATCCTCGTTGAATTCGAACCGAGAAATATCCCCGGCCTTCTCAAGTTGATCGAGATGGAAATGTATCTTGAGGAGCTTCTCAGAAAAAAAGTCGATGTGGTTATAAAAAGCGGCACTCGGCCTGAGCTCAAGAAAGGCATACTGAAAGAGGTCGTCTATATATGAAGAGGGAAAGGAATCCTCTCTCTCTATATAATTTGAAATAGAACGGAACTATGAAGAAGACTCAAAAACCAAATGGGAAAAATATCGAAACATCTCTCGAACTGTCTCTAATCCTTAAAAATTCTGTAAATAAGGCAATGAAGAAGAGATAATGTCTATTGTTGAATGCTTCAAAACCCGGGGAATTGAAATAACCTGCCCGAAAGCATTCTCTACCGGAGAAAATATTTTTTCAATAGGAGGACCTTTGATTTAATGGCGTCCCCAACGGGATTTGAACCCGTGTTACTGCCTTGAAAGGGCAATGTCCTAGGCCGGGCTAGACGATAGGGACGCTTTGGTGAGCCGCGTTGGATTCGAACCAACGACCCACGCCTTAAAAGGGCGTTGCTCTACCAACTGAGCTAGCGGCCCGGAAATAATAATTTAACTGAAAAAAGGCTTTCTTGTCAAATTATTTGAAAGCATTTTGCACAATATGTTTCTTTGTATTCGGCAAAAGGCCGCCTGACAGGATGATTTCTTTTTCCCTGTCGTTGAGGCTTGAAGTGACATTGAATGAATAATTTTTTGTCTGATTGAAAACAATAATATCCCGGTTTCCGGAAAGCGAATTTTTAATGCTTTCTATAATCAGCCTGTCGCCCTGTTCCGTTTTTTCATAATCCTCCGCGCTCTTAAAAAGCAAAGGCAGTATCCCGAAGTTGATAAGGTTTGACCTGTGGATTCTTGCAAAGGATTTAGCGATCACCGCATGTATGCCGAGATACATCGGCGCCAGTGCGGCATGTTCCCGTGAAGAGCCCTGGCCGTAGTTTTCCGCTCCCACTATAATCCCGCCGCCTTTTACTTTGGCCTCTTTTGCCCTTGAGCTGAATGTGCCGTCAACATTGGAAAAAACATATTCGGAAATAGCGGGGATATTCGATCTCAACGGCAATATTGTCGAGCCCGCAGGCATGATATCGTCTGTTGTTACGTTGTCGCCGAGCTTCAATAATACCTCTGCCTCTATCTTTTCTCCCGCGGGTCCTTTTACAGGCACCTCTTTTATGTTAGGACCTTTGAGGACCTTTACTGCATGAACATCTTCCCGCGGTTTTATTAGCATATTATCATTGATGATATTTAATGAAGGTTCGCGGGGTATGTCTATCTTTAAGCCTGATTCACGGGGATCCGTCATCTCGCCTTTCAGAGCAAAGACCGCACAGGAGACCGGGCTTGCAAGATATACCGATGCATCCTTTGTCCCGCTTCTGCCCTTGAAGTTCCTGTTGTACGACCTGACGGAGACCTGCCCCGAGCCCGGCGCTCCGCCCATGCCGATGCAGGGACCGCAGGAGCTTTCAAGAATCCTTGCGCCCGAAGCTATCATATCGGCAATCAAACCTTTGCGTGAGAGCATCTCATAGACCTGTTTTGATCCGGGATTAATGAGAAGGTCCACCCCTTCTGCAACGGCTTTCCCTTTGAGCATTGAAGCGACTGTTGCGAGCATCTGATATGAAGAATTCGTGCAGCTTCCGATGCAGACCTGATGCACTTTTGTGCCTGCAAGCTCTCTCACCGGAACAACGTTGTCGGGACTGTGGGGCTGCGCTGTCATAGGTTCGATTAAGCCGAGATCGATTCTGATGACCTCGCCGTATTTAGCTCCCCTATCTGCCTGAAGTTCGACCCAGTCTGATTCCCTTCCCTGCGTTTTTAGGAAATTCAGCGTCTTTTTATCGCTCGGGAAGATTGAGGAGGTGGCGCCGAGCTCTGCGCCCATATTGGTAATTGTCGCCCTTTCGGGAACGCTCAGGTTTTTTACTCCCGGACCGCCGTATTCCAGAATCTTTCCGACGCCTCCTTTAACCGTGAGCCTCCTCAGGATTTCAAGTATCACATCCATCGCCGTTACCCATGGTCTGTTCAGTTTTCCGATTAGTTTTATGAGGACAACCTTCGGCATATTCAGTTCAAAAGGCGCGCCGGCCATAACCGTTGCAGCGTCAAGTCCTCCGACGCCGATGGCGATCATACCCATGCCGCCGTTTGTCGGAGTATGGCTGTCGGTTCCAAGGGCGATCCTGCCGGGCGCTGCAAACCTCTCAAGGTTTATCTGATGGCTGATGCCGTTTCCGGGCCGCGAAAACCAGGCCCCATAACGTGCCGCCACTGTCTGCAGAAATATATGATCGTCAGGGTTCATAAAATTTGACTGGACCATATTATGATCAACATATGAAACCGCAAGAGGCACTTTTACCCTGTCAATTCCAATCGCCTCGAACTGCAGCCAGGTCATTGTGCCGGTCGCATCCTGAGTATATACTTCGTCGACTTTTAAGCCGACCGCTGTATCAGGTTTTATCTCACCGTAAACCTTATGCGAATCGAATATTTTCTCAACGATGTTCTTTCCCAATTTTTCCCTCCGTAAAATGACGGCATTGTATATTGTAGCAGGGGCAGGGTTAATACTCCCCCTACAAAGAAATTTACCATATCCGAAGTAATAAATTCCAAAACCGCCTTTCAACATATGCCGTAATGAAATCCATGATAATCTCCGGACATCCCTTGAGATAAGCGTTTAAATATGTGTAAAATAAAGCGTAAAATAATATCACAACGCATGGAGAGCCCCTATGAATCTGTTTAAATACCGCGCAAATGAACTTTACGCCGAAGACGTCCCCGTAAAAAAGCTTGCCGAAAAATACGGCACGCCGTTGTATGTCTACAGCTACAACACTCTTTTAAGGCACTTCAAGGCTTATGACGACGCCTTCAATGGCTATCCGCATATCATATGTTTTGCGGTCAAGTCCAATCCGAACACCTCGGTCATCAGCCTTTTTGCAAAACAGGGCGGCGGCGCCGACATAGTTTCAGGGGGAGAGCTTTATGTTGCTTTAAAGGCCGGCATATCGCCGAAAAAGATAGTCTATGCCGGCGTCGGAAAGACGGCGGATGAAATCAGGTTTGCGCTGAAATCAAAGATACTAATGTTCAATGTGGAATCCGAAAATGAACTCAAAGAGATCGACAGGGTTGCAGGCATGATGAAGACAAAGGCCACTATCGCTCTGAGGATCAACCCTGATATCGACCCTGGAACGCATCCCTATATCACAACGGGAATGAAGAAGCATAAATTCGGTATACCGATAGAGGCGGCCCTGGAGTATTACAGGTTCGCTTCAAAGTTAAAGAACATAAATGTAGTCGGCGTCCATAAACACATAGGGTCTCAGATAACAAAGATCGCGCCTTTTGTCGACGCCTTAAAAAGGATTTTAATTCTTATAGACAAGCTTAATGAACAGGGGACGGAGATAAAATACCTCGACGTTGGCGGCGGCCTCGGCATTTCTTACAAAGACGAAGAACCTCCGGTGCCGAAAGACCTTGCCAATAAACTTATCCCCCTGCTTGAAGGCAGAAAATTGACCCTTATCATGGAACCGGGCAGATCCATTGTCGGCAATGCAGGCATACTCGTGACAAAAACCCTTTATCTGAAAGAGGGCGAGGACAAAGAATTCGTTATCGTAGATGCGGGGATGAACGATTTGATAAGGCCCTCTTTGTATGACGCATACCACCGGATAGAGCCCGTCGTTAAGAATAAAAGGGAAACGGTACTAAGTGACGTTGTCGGCCCGATATGCGAATCAGGCGATTTCCTTGCCAGGGGGAGAGAACTAAACAGAGTGAAGCAGGGAGAGTATCTGGCTGCCATGAGCGCCGGCGCCTACGGGTTTTCGATGAGTTCAAATTATAACAGCAGGCCGAGGGCTGCCGAGGTTATGGTAAAGGGCAAAGAACATTTTCTGATAAGGAAGCGGGAGACATACGAAGACCTTGTAAGGAATGAACAGATACCTAAGGTTTTGAAATGATAATTAACTTCACTAAAATGCACGGGCTCGGGAATGATTTTATCCTGATAGACTGCCTGCAACATTCGTTCGGCCCTGACCGTTCGGCATTCGGCGTATCGGCAAAAAAACTTTGTGACAGAAGACTCGGAGTAGGCGCCGATCAAATCCTTGTCCTTGAGCGTTCGGAAACCGCCGATTTTAAAATGTTGATCTTTAATGCCGACGGCAGCGAGGTTGAGATGTGCGGCAACGGCATTCGCTGTCTTGCAAAATACATTTGGGACAGGAAGCTTTCCGGCAAAAACGTTCTTGCTATAGAAACGCTTGCCGGCATCATCAAACCCGAAAAAGCCGGAGAGATGGTAAGGGTCGATATGGGTGGACCGATATTTGAACCGGAGAAAATCCCCGTTCACCTTCTTCATCCTTTATCCCTCATCCCTCATCCCTCAGGCGGTATAGTTGATTATCCCCTGCAGATAGCGGATAAAGAATTCAGGATTACCTGTGTCTCTATGGGGAATCCTCATGCCGTAATTGTCGTTGACGATGTTGCAAAGTTCCCTGTAACATATTACGGGCCGATGATTGAAGCCCATGCGATTTTTCCCAGGAAGTCTAATGTTGAATTCATTGAAATTATTTCAGGGAAAGAAATTAAAATGAGAGTATGGGAAAGAGGGGCCGGTGAAACAATGGCCTGCGGGACCGGCGCTTGCGCGGCGGCAGTTGCGTCGAATGTAAAAGGTCTTACTGATGGAAATGTTACTGTCCATCTGCTCGGCGGCGACCTTCTCATCGAACGGGCTTCAGACAATCATGTTTATATGACGGGACCCGCGGTCGAGGTCTTTGAAGGTATAATAAGACAATAAAAACCATCGGGAAATATAAAACATGCCTGTAGAAAATAATTTAGGGCAAATGCCGTATGGGTTGAAGTTCGTATGAACCAACATATCTTAAAGGAGGCAGCTATGTTTAAAGGGTCAATAGTTGCAATCGTAACGCCTTTCAAAAAAGGAAAGGTTGATGAAAAGGCATTCGGAGACCTCATAGAATGGCATATATCTCAGGGAACAAACGCCATTGTCCCCTGCGGCACGACAGGGGAAGCTTCGACGCTCGATTATAAAGAACATTACAAGGTTATAGATATAGCGGTAAGGGTCGTCAATAAGCGAATCCCGGTAATTGCCGGGACCGGCGCTAACGCCACCGACGAGACTATTGAAATAACAAAACATGCACAAAAATCAGGCGCCGATGCGGCATTGCTTGTGGCGCCTTACTATAACAAGCCGACACAGGAAGGTCTTTACAGACACTATAAGACGATTGCGGAAAAGGTCGATATGCCCCTGGTTCTCTACAATGTGCCGGGAAGGACTGCGGTAAACATCCTGCCGGCAACCGTCGCGCGCCTTGCCGGGATCAGGAACATCGTGGCGATAAAGGAAGCGACCGGCGATATGAAACAGGTGAGCGAGGTCATCAGGCTCTGCGGAGACAGGATAACCGTTATCTCTGGGGACGACTTCACTACGCTTACTCTCATGGCCCTCGGTGGAAAAGGGGTTATTTCCGTAAGCGCCAACATCATGCCGAAAGAGGTTTCGAGGATGTGCGCATTTATGCTGAAAGGTCAGTACGATAAGGCGCGGGAGATGCACTTCAAGCTTGAGCCGTTGAATGCAGCCATGTTCATTGAGACAAACCCGATTCCCGCCAAGACGGCATTGGCTATGATGGGTAAGATACAGGAAGAATTCAGGCTTCCGCTCTGCGAGATGTCTCCGGCTAACAGAGAGAAACTGCAGAAGGTTCTTGCTGATCTGAAGCTGATCTAAAAACATATTTAAACCTAAATTGAGCGATTCTATTATTAAGAATCGCTCAATTTAGGTTTCACATACCGTTTAGTGTTTCAGGGTAGGCTATAATAAAATATAAAGATGCCGACAATATTACGAATAGGGCCGTATCGTTATTTCTTTTACGCAGGGGATGTGGCTGAACCTGCTCATATACATGTCGCATGTGATGAAAATATTGCAAAGTTCTGGCTTGACCCTATAAGGCTTCAAAGTAGTGGAGGATTTAACCGGTTGGAAATAAACAAGATACACAAAATTATTAACGATAACCATAAGAGACTATTGGAGGCATGGCATGAGTACTTCGGTAATTGAAGTAGAAGTCCCAAGGGCTGAAGCTCTTACAGTCACAGATGATACCCTGAGCATAGATTTAAGCGACGGCAGGTCAATTTCGGTCCCTCTGGCATGGTTCCCCCGCTTGTTATATGCAACACGAAAAGAAAGAAATAACTGGGAGCTGATCGGGAGAGGTCATGGTATTCATTGGGAGGATATAGACGAAGACATCAGTGTCGAGGGTCTGTTATTAGGGAGTCCATCAGGTGAAAGTCAGGCTTCATTCAAAAAATGGCTGAATAAAAGACAAAAATTACCTAACAAAAAAAACCGGCAGACACGGGATTAACGCGGCTTGATTTTTAAGTCTTGGTTTTCCCCGTGCCGCTGAATTAAAGAAACAGGGACGGTTCTATATTGCTTCTATTACGGAATACATTGAAAGTCCTGTTCCGCAAAATGAGGGTCAAAAGCAAAGACTGTTTTGATTCCCAAATTACGCATAACCTCAAAACTAACACAATCTACAAGACTCAGCTTGCGTTTTGACGCTGCAAGCAGTGCGCTGACGCCGGATTTATGTGTCTCAGCCCTGATCCATTTTGATGAAATTCTATTGAGGCTGTAAAAACGCGCTGACAAGTTCGATGTCCAGGTTTTCCCCCGCTGCTTTTTCGATGGTAGTGCTTTCCATGTCTGTCAGGTAGGGGAAAATACCGATAACCGGGACGGGACTGATCTGTTTTATGATTTCCGGGTTAGTTGTCTCGGCAAGAGTGTTTTCAGGTGGTTGACTGTAATTGATAATGATTCCTGCAACCCGGAGTCCTTCCTTTATCGCATAGTTGACCGTCAGCATCGTATGATTTATTGTGCCAAGTGACGGTCTTGATACGACAATAAGCGGAAGATTAAAATTTTTTGCCATATCAATGACGGAATAATTTCTTGTGATCGGCACAAGGAGGCCGCCGATCCCTTCTACGACAACTGCTTCATATCTTGCTGAAAGATAATCATATGCTTTCCGGATTTTTCCTAAGTCAACCGAAAGGCCCTCAATTTCAGACGCAGGGAGCGGGGCCAAAGGACTTTTAAAGCAGCATGGAGTGATCTGCCTGATGTTTTCTTCCATATGAGCGATTGTTTTGATGAACATTCCGTCCGAGGGAACAAGCACATCTCCCTGCTGCAGGCACCCTGATTCAATGGGTTTCATACCGCCTGTTGTAAATCCCAGACGGGAGATGACCTTGATCAATGCCGCAGTAATAATCGTCTTGCCGACGCCGGTATCAGTGCCGGTTACGAAAAAACCTTTTGCACCATGCACCATGCTCTATACCTTTCCAAGTGCTTCAATCAGCCTCTCAATATCTTCGTCCGTATGCACGGCAGTTACCGTTATTCTTATTCGCGGTGTTTTTACCGTCGGCGGTCTTATAGCAGGCGCATAAATGCCCTTTTCAAAAAGACGCCGTGATATTCTCAGCGTATTTTTTATGGTCCCTGTCTTTATCGGTATTATCGGCGTTTCGCTGCCCATGATATCAAACCCGAGAGCTGAAAGACTATTCGCAAGCTTTTCTCTGTTTGACCGGAGTTTAAATAGTGGTTCAGAGTTGTGCTCCACAAGTTCCAGCCCCGCTAACGATCCGGCAACAATACAGGGAGGAAGGGCGGTTGAAAATACAAAACTTCGGGCCGTATTCAATATCCATTGGATAACGGCGGAACTGCCCGCAACAAAGGCGCCGTAAGACCCGAGGGCCTTTGAGAATGTGCCCATCTGGATAATCCAGGGTTCGGGCCGTATCTGAAAATGGGAAAGGGCCCCCTTGCCGTTGCCGAGGACGCCTGTTCCATGGGCGTCATCAATGTATAACAGGGTGCCGTTGTTCCGGCAGATTTCATAAATGCCTTCGAGAGGAGCTATATCGCCGCCCATGCTGAAAACCGTATCCGTTACTACGAGCTTTTTCCCCGAAGGCCCCTTCTCTATTAATTCCCCGAGATGTGATAAATCCTTGTGCCTGTAAATGTATAGCTTTGCCCCGCTCAATCTGCAGCCGTCTATAATGCTTGCGTGATTGAGCTCATCACTGAAAATTGTAAAATCTTTATCCGCTATAGACGGTAAAATGCCCGCATTTGCCGCATATCCGGAATTAAAGACAAGAGCGGCTTCCGTACCTTTGAACAGGGCCGTCCTCTCCTCAAGTTCTTTATGCAGGGCGCATCCGCCGCCGAGGAGCCTTGAGGCGCCGGCGCCAAAGCCATAGAAATCAATCGCATTCCTTGCCTTTTCTCTGATATAAGCATGCCCGGCAAGACCGAGATAGTCATTCGATGCAAAATTGATGTATTCTTTGCCGCTAATTACTATTCCCGGTCCCTGCGCAGAGTCGCGGTCCGTTATATATCTCAATAAATTTTCTTTTTTCAGAATTTCCAGTTTTTCCAAAAACATAGGGTATTTTAACAGAATCAATAGAGACGGATATGAGAATAAACATAAAATTTCAGTCGGCCTGATTTTTTTCTTAAAAACCTATTGACAATTTTTTGAATCATGTGGTAATCTTCCTCTGTTTTTTAATCTTCTCAATGGAAGGTGAAATATGTTAGACATTCAACCTATTTGGCTTTTTGTTTTGGCAATAAACTTTATTGTTCTGATGTTCGTCTTAAATGCCATTCTCTTTAAGCCCCTTATGGAAATCTTCAAAAAACGTGAAGATACTGTCAAGGGAGACCTTGACGGCGCAAAAAATATGGCGGACAAAAGGGAAGAGGGCATTGCCGGATTGAACAGGGAACTTGCCGAGTCAAGGACCAAGGCAAAAGAAGTGTTTGAAGCGCTGCGCGGTGAAGGAGTGCTAAAACAGAAAGAGGCCATCTCTGCTTCAGAGGCAGAGGCGGTTTCGATGATCGAAAAAGCACGGGCCGAGATTAAGGCCGATGCTGAAAAGGCAAGAGCCGGCTTAAGGGCTGACATCGATAAGTTCTCGGACGAAATCGTCAGAAAGCTGGTGAAGGTATGAGAGAGAAAATGCAAAATGGAAAATGCACAATGAAAAGTTCAAAATTCGGAATTCTCGCCTCGGCAAGTCGACCCGGTCGACAAAAGTCAAAATTTTTTCCCATCTTACTGTCCGGTTTTTTTATCCTGACCGTAACATCGCTTGCTTTTGCAAGCGGCGGGGGGGAAGAACATACTCCCCTCTGGAAAGAGTACATGTGGAAAATCCTCAATTTTTTAATCCTTTTTATCGTCCTGTACAAATTCGCCAAAAAACCCTTTGCTGATTTTCTTCAGAAAAGATCGGAGACGATAGCAAAGACCCTCCAGGAAGCCAAGGCTGCAAGAGAGGCAGCCGAGAAAGCTCTCAGGGAAGTGGAAGGCAGACTCAAGACAAAGGACGCCGAGATTGAGGCGATAATTGCTGCTGCAAAACGTTCCGGCGAACTGGATCGCAATACGATCATTGAAGAAAGCGCGAGACTGAAAGAAAAGATAGTGGAGCAGGCCAAAACTAACATAGAGTTTGAACTGAAACAGGCCAAGGAAATAATCAAGGCTGAGGCTGTTGAGTTGGCCATGGAACTTGCCGAAAAGAAGCTCAAGGAGAGATTAACAATAGACGAACAGGAAAGGCTTCTTGATGACTCTTTGGTCAAGATAGGAGGCAAAGGTTGAAACCAGTAAAGCAGGCAAAAAGATATGCAAAGGCATTGCTGAGGAACGTCGGCATGGAGAACGCGCCTCGGGCGCTTACCGAACTCATTTCGGTGAATGACCTTATGGTCAGGAGCAGGGAGTTCAGGAGTCTCCTTATAAACCCACGGTTTACAACTGAAGAGAAAGCGGGCGTCATCAAAACTATCTCGGAACGTTTAAAGCTTTCCGAGAGCACTCTGAAATTCGTCCTGCATGTCTCGGAAGTCGGAGTGATCGTGGCCCTCTCTGATATCATCAGAATTGCCACCAATTTATACCTCGAAAAGAAAAAGAAGGCCAAGGCCGTTGTGATGACTCCGATTGCAATAAGCAAAGACCGTGAGAACACGCTGAAGGCATCCCTCAAAAAGATAACGGACAGGGATGTGGATTTGGAATATGTGATAGACCCTTCCCTTCTCGGCGGAATTCTTGTAAAGATGGGAAGCACCATGTATGATACCAGCATAAAAGGCCAGTTAAGGCTTTTAAAAGATGAGCTAATAAAGGGGTGACATTATGCCAGAGATTAAGACAGAAGAAATAAGCGAACTTTTAAAGAAGCAGATCATGGATTTTGAGAAGAAGGTTGATGTGAGCGAGATCGGCACTGTTACATATATCGGTGACGGTGTTGCAAAGGTTTACGGTCTTGACAACTGTATGGCTATGGAGTTGCTTGAGTTCCAGAACGGCGTTTTCGGTATGGCGCTGAACCTTGAAGAAGATTCAGTCGGTGCGGTCCTCTTCGGTGAGGACAAAAATGTTAAGGAAGGCGATATCGTAAAACGCACCGGAAGGGTTATGGAAGTCCCGGTCGGAGAGGAACTCAAGGGAAGAGTAGTCAATGCTATCGGACAGCCGATAGACGGAAAAGGGCCGATCAACTGCAAGCAGACAAGAAAGGTCGAGGTTGTTGCGCCGGGTATCATTAAAAGGAAACCGGTACATGAGCCTCTCCAGACAGGCATCAAGGCGATCGATGCCATGATACCGATCGGAAGGGGTCAGAGAGAGCTTTGCATCGGTGACCGTCAGATCGGAAAGACTGCTATCCTTATTGATACCATTATTAATCAGAAAGGCGGCGATGTTACCTGCATATATGTCGCAATCGGACAGCGCAGACCGGCTGTCGTCAATACCGTCAAAAAGCTTGAGGAAATGGGCGCATTAGAGCACACCATCGTTGTTGTTGCGACAGCGAGTGAGCCGGCGCCGATGCAGTATATAGCGCCGTATGTCGGCTGCACCATGGGTGAGTATTTCAGAGACAACGGCAAGGCCGCATTTATCGCTTATGATGACCTTACGAAACAGGCGCAGGCATACAGACAGCTTTCCCTGATCCTGAGACGTCCTCCTTCACGCGAAGCGTATCCCGGCGACGTCTTCTATCTCCATTCAAGGCTTCTTGAAAGGGCGGCAAAGATGAGTGACGCCATGGGCGCCGGTTCACTTACGGCGGTCCCGGTTATTGAGACACAGGCCGGTGACGTTTCCGGTTATATCCCGACAAACGTTATTTCTATTACAGACGGTCAGATCTATCTTGAGCCGGAACTCTTCTATGCCGGTATCAGACCTGCTGTTAACGCCGGTCTTTCAGTCAGCCGTGTCGGTGGCGCTGCACAGATCAAGGCAATGAAACAGGTCGCCGGTATGCTCAGACTTGACCTCGCACAGTACAGAGAGCTCGCCGCATTTGCCCAGTTCGCATCAGACCTTGATAAAGCAACTCTCGCACAGATTGAAAGAGGAAGAAGGATGGTCGAGCTTCTGAAGCAGGACCAGTTTGTCCCGATGTCGGTTGATGATCAGGTCATCGTTATTTTCGCAGGGACCCAGGGCTTCCTCGATGATGTCCCGGTTGATTCAATAAAGACATTTGAGGAAGCGTTTATGAGATATATCAGGGCTGAAAAACAGGACCTGAAGAAAGAGATCATGGAAAAGAAGGCACTGGATGATGACCTTAAAGCTAAGCTTGCCGAGGCGATTACAGCATTCAAGAAAACCTTCTCAGCATAACAAGTTATGATAGGAGAGGATAAATGCCAACTTTAAGGGATATAAGAAAAAGATTAAAAGCAATCCAGAGTACCAAGAAGATTACCGCTGCCATGAAAATGGTTGCCGCGGCAAAAATGCGGAAGGTGCAGGACCGGATGCTGAATTTCAGGCCTTATGCTTCAAGGATGGGAACCGTCCTGACGGACCTTGCAAGCGTAGCTGAGCGCGAGCTGCATCCCCTCCTTGCTTTGAGGATGAAAAAGAACGTAGAGGTTATTGTCGTCACATCCGATAAAGGTCTCTGCGGCGCCTTTAATACCAATATCCTGAAGGCCGCAAATAATTATATCAATGGCCTGAAGAAAGAAGGTGTTGGGATAAACCTGAGTGTTGTCGGCAGAAAGGCCCGCGATTTTTTCAAAAGGAGAAACATCCCGATGAGAAATGCATGGCTCGGCTTTTCCGGAAGAATATCGTATGTCAATGCCCAGGAGATAGCAGGTAACATCATTGAAGGATATACCGGCGAGACCTTTGATGAGGTTGTGGTCATTTACAATGAATTTAAGTCGATGATAGCCCAGAAAGTTACTATCATGAAGCTTCTGCCGGTTGGCGTAATAGAGGGAGAAGCAAGCCGGAAAGAATCATCTATGACAGCAGATTACCTTTATGAGCCTTCACGGGCTGCCATATTCGAGAGACTGCTGCCGAAATATATCGAGATACAGTTCTACCGGGCATTACTCGAATCCTCGGCAGCAGAGGAAGCTGCAAGGATGGCTGCCATGGAAAATGCTACAAAGAACTGTTCAGAACTTATTACCAAGATAACACTCCTTGCTAATAAGGTGAGACAGGCGTCCATCACAAAAGAACTGATGGATATTGTCGGCGGTGTTGAGGCATTAAAGGATTAAGGAATAAAGGATTAACGAATTTTAATATAGTTGAGGGGGTTCACAATGAACGAAGGAAAAGTAGCACAGGTAATCGGCGCAGTTGTAGACATAGAATTCGAGAAGGTACTTCCAAAAATTAAAGATGCGATTAGGGTTGATCATCCGGGTGACCCATCCAAGGGCGTACCCGAGATTCATATTGTCCTCGAGGCCGCTATTCATCTTGGTGAAAATAAGGTGAGGACCATTGCTATGGGACCGACAGACGGCCTCGTAAGAGGTATGAAGGTTGTAGATACCGGTCAGCCCATAACAGTTCCCGTCGGGAAGGCATCATTAGGAAGGATCATAAATGTTGTTGGCGACCCTGTTGATGAAATGGGACCGATAGAGACAACAGAGAGGATGCCTATTCACAGACTGGCCCCTGATTTTGTTGAGCAGGAAGCTACCACTCAGGCATTTGAGACAGGTGTTAAAGTCTTTGATCTTCTGATACCATTCGTCCGCGGCGGCAAGATGGGAATGTTCGGTGGCGCCGGAGTCGGCAAGACCGTTATTATCATGGAGATGATCAATAACATCGCAATGGTCCATGGTGGTATCTCTGTTTTCGCCGGTGTTGGCGAGAGAACAAGAGAAGGAAATGACCTGTACCTTGAAATGAAACACTCAGGCGTTTTACCGAAGGCAGCCCTCATATACGGTCAGATGAACGAGCCGCCCGGAGCAAGGGCAAACGTAGGATTGAGCGCATTGACCTGCGCTGAATACTTCAGGGACCAGGGACAGGACGTTCTCTTATTTATTGATAATATCTTTAGATATACACTCGCCTGGGCTGAGGTTTCGGCCCTCCTTGGCAGAATGCCATCAGCGGTCGGTTATCAGCCTACGCTTGGCACTGACATGGGAGCTCTCCAGGAGAGGATTACCACTACAAAGAAAGGCGCTATCACATCCATGCAGGCAATTTATGTTCCCGCGGACGACCTTACTGACCCTGCGGTTGCGACTGCATTTACCCATCTTGACGGAACCGTCGTTCTTTCAAGACAGATTTCAGAGCTCGGTATTTATCCTGCGGTTGACCCGTTGGATTCTACATCAAGGATTCTTGACCCAAAGGTCATCGGCGATGAGCATTACGCCGTCGCAAGGAGTGTTCAGAAAACGCTTCAGAGATACAAAGAGCTTCAGGACATCATCGCCATCCTCGGTATCGAGGAACTTTCCGAAGACGATAAGATGCTCGTTGCAAGGGCAAGGAAACTTCAGAGGTTCCTGAGCCAGCCGTTCCATGTTGCAGAAACATTTACCGGTCAAAAAGGAAAATATGTTAAGACTGCGGATACCATAAAAGGATTTAAGGCTATCGTGGCAGGACAATACGATGATATGCCTGAACAGGCATTCTATATGGTTGGGCCAATTGAAGAGGTTGAAGAGAAAGCTAAGAAACTTGGCTGGAGCAGACAGGTATAAAGAAATAAAGGCTAAGGCAGGAGAATAATTCATGGAGAAGGAAAGTAAATTAAAACTTGAGATCGTTACGCCTTACGGACTTATTTTGAGTGAGGATGTCGACGAAGTAACATGCACCGGGAGCGAGGGAGATTTCGGAGTGCTTCCGGGCCACGTGCCTTTCTTTACAACCTTGAAAGTCGGGATGCTTATCTATAAAAAGGGAAATGCTACGAAGTATGTCTTTGTCAACTGGGGCTATGCAGAGGTCAGTTCTGAAAGGGTAATGATTCTCGCTGACAGCGCTGAAAAGTCTGAAGAGATAGATGTTGAAAGGGCAAAGGCGGCAATGAAGAGGGCGGAAGAGAGGCTGAAAAAGATAGAAGAATTCGATTTTGCAAGGTCGACAGCGTCACTCGAAAGAGCCGTAATGAGGGCACAGATAGCGGAAAAACGCGGCGTATAAACTTTAAAGAACGCTCCGGATGTTTTAAAAGGCCATGCATAAAAGCATGGCCTTTTTATTTGTAAGATGAAAATTTAAGCATATATAAATTTAGAAATTGATAATTGAGTCTTTTGTATGGTATAAAAAACTGAAATCGTATTTTAGACGCGGAACCTTATGGAAAAAGAGAAAGTCCTTATCATAGATGATGAAGAGTATATCCTGAATCTCTCCAGGGATATACTGACAAAAAGCCGATATATGGTAAGAACAGCCCACAACGGCAACGAAGGGATAAAACTGTTTGAAAAAGAACCCTTTGATCTGATACTCACCGATATCAAAATGCCCAAAATAGACGGACTCGATGTTATAAGGCATGTAAGGACCGTCAATAAAGAGATTCCTATTATCGTTATTACCGGTAATGGAACGCTTGACATTGCAATAAGTTCTCTAAGGTTAGGCGCCCAGGGGTTTATCCTTAAGCCGTTTACGCCTGCGGAACTCAGGGCCTCGATTGCAGACGCCCTTGAAAAGACAAGGCTGCTCGGCGAGAATATCAGAATGCGCGCCCTGATGCCGCTCTTTGAAGTGAGCAAGGAAACAATAGGAGAGGTTGATCCTGAGCGGCTTTTAAAACTTATCGTTGATTTTGCCTTGAGAGAAGCAAAGGCGGACAAGGTATGTCTTGCCTTAATAGATGAAATTACGGAGAAATTGCAGGTAAAGGAGCATTATAATCTCTCGGCGGATTTCATCCGTGATTTTGAAGGGACATATGGAATAGATATTGCGAGATATATTTTAGAAAACAAAAGGCCCTTTTTAATCAGCCCGGATATCCTGCTGCCGGCTGAATTTGAGGAGTTCAGAAAAGGCGAGAATATTCTTTCCGGCGTGTGTGTTCCGCTTGCAGTCAGGGGTAATATTATAGGGTTTTTCTGTATCGGCAGGACAACCGGCGAGCAACCGTTTACCCCTTCAGAGGTTGAACTTGTTTCCGTGCTGAGTGATCATGCCGCTGCAGCGATAGAAAACACCCGCCTGTACGAAAAATTGGAACGTTCCTATCTTTCCACAATAGTTACCCTCTCCGGCGTAGTAGAAGCAAAAGACCTTTATACCGACAAGCATATGAAGGATATTGCGGAATATTCCGTTGAAATTGCTAAAAAATTGGGCCTCTCTGAAAAGGACATAGAGAATATCAGAAAGGCCGCGCTTCTGCACGATCTCGGAAAGGTGTCGGTCCCTGACAATATCCTGATGAAAGAGGGTAAACTTACCGAGGACGAGATGGAGATCATAAAGAGACATCCCTCAACAGGCGCGAAGATGATAGAGCAGGTAGAACCCTTAAGACAAGCGCGAGAAATCGTTAAACACCATCAGGAATGTTATGACGGTTCAGGCTATCCTGACGGCCTTAAGGGTGAAGCTATTCCGTTGGGAGCCAGAATAGTTGCTGTTGCGGATGCTTTCGGCGCAATGACTACAACCAGGCCTTACAGAAAGGCCCTTTCGGTAGATCAGGCCATAGCGGAGTTAAAAAAGTATTCAGGGATACAATTTGACCCGGATATTGTTGAAATATTTCTTGCTATTCTTAAAGAGCAGAGTACCTCGAAGGACGTCTAAAATAAATTTCGTTCAATAAGCCCGTCGGTTGTAAAAAACAAGGAAAGACTTTTTTGTGATATTTGGCAAATTATTCCGTTATAATGTTCTCATAATATGGACGTCACTCTCGACAGTATTCGTGATATAAAAATCTACCAGTCAAAAACAGGCTACCGGTTTTCGGTAGACGCGCTTTTACTCTTTGATTTTGTCAATCTTAAGAATGTTTTTGCTGTCGCTGATCTCGGAACCGGCTCCGGCATTATCGGCATCCTTATAGCAAAAAAGTATCCTGAAGCTAAAGTCGATTTGTTTGAACTCCAGGAGGGGCTTGTCGACCTGTCAGAGAAAAACATATCTCTCAACAATCTCAATGGTAGAGCTAAAGTGATTCAATGTGACATCAGAATACTGTCTGCTTTACATGCGAGGCCGGGCGAATACGACCTCGTTGTTTCTAACCCGCCATTCAGAAAAACTAAAAGCGGCAGGATCAATGTTGAAGAGGAGAGGGCTATCGCAAGGCACGAGATCACACTGGACCTCTCAGACCTTGTTGCTGCCGCATACCGTCTATTAAAAGCAAAAGGGAGGTTCTGCATCATTTACCATCCGTGCAGGCTATCAGAGCTGTTCGACACGTTGAAGAAAAAGAATCTGGAACCGAAAAGACTGAGGTTTGTCCATTCGAAGCAGTCATCCGAGGCAAAAATGGTGCTGGTTGAAGCGGTAAAAGGCGGGAGAACAGGACTAAAAGTGGAAAACCCGCTCTTTCTCTACAAAGACGATGGGAGTTATACTGAAGAAATGCTGGAGATATACGGATAAAATCGACCTAATTGATTAATGGATACGTTAAATGATTTCCTGACATATCTGACGGCTGAAAAGGGCCTTTCAAAAAACACTATCGAGTCCTATGCCTTTGACCTTAAAAAATTTGACGAATTCCTGATATCAAAAAAAGGATCCCTTTCTTCATTCAAAAGATCCGATATCGTGGATTTTATTGACAAGCTGAGGCATGAGGACTATTCCGCCTCGAGTATCTGCAGGATTATCTCGTCAATCAAAGGGCTCTGCAAGTATAAAATTATCGAAAATATCGTTCAGGAGGACCCGGCTGAAAACCTTCAGTCCCCAAAAAAGTGGGAACGGCTGCCAAAGGCCCTCAGTATTTCGGAAGTGAAATCACTGCTTGAAAAAAGCATAACAGAGAATTCTCGTAACCCTGCCGCTGTGAGAGATTATGTGATGATCGAACTGCTCTATTCTTCAGGTCTTCGCGTGAGCGAGCTTGTATCTCTCAGGCTTGAAGATATACATTTCGACGCCGGTTTCCTCAGGGTCGTCGGGAAGGGTTCAAAGGAAAGGATCGTGCCGGTCAGCATGAGGGCGCTGGAGAAGATAAAAAATTATATGAAACGGGAGAGAATGGAGATCCTGAAAAAGAAAACTTCTACTTATCTTTTTGTAACGAACAGGGGAGGTCCAATGACACGGCAGCGTTTCTGGCAAACAATCAATAAAACGGGCAAGAAACTGGGGATACCGCTTTCTCCGCACACTATGAGGCATTCCTTTGCAACTCACCTGCTCGAAGGGGGCGCCGACCTTAGGTCATTGCAGAAGATGCTCGGCCACTCCGACATATCAACAACGCAGGTTTATACAAAAGTGACAATGGACAGACTCAAGAAAGTCTACTCAAAACACCATCCAAGGGCCTGAAGAGTTCATACGGTTCACACCGCTCAAATACTATATCCTCAGTTGCTGTTGCCAATTTTATGAGTATCCGGGTTAGATGATCTTAACGGTTGAAACTTGTCGGAAAACCGTGTAAACTTTGTAAACCGAGTAAACTGTGCAAACTCAATAAACTTAAACGGAGGTTGTAAATGCCGCGCGTATTAAGGTTCGATGAGTTGTATAAAGCCTGCGATCCTGAATTGTTTCCTTTTAATACGACAAAAGACCTGGCGGATTTCAAGGAGACCATCGGCCAGGAGAGGGCGATACACTCCCTTGATTTCGGCCTGAGCCTCGACAGCGTCGGGTTCAACATTTTCATCCTTGGAGAACACGGCACCGGAAAGATGACGACGGTGAAATCCTTTCTTTCTAAAAGGGCTTTGAATGAACCGACTCCCGCAGACTGGTGTTATGTTTATAATTTCAAGGATCCTGACGCCCCGATAGCCGTTTCCCTCGGACCCGGAGGAGCGGCAGTATTCCAGAAAGATATGGATGAGATGATAAAAATACTAAGGGTTGAGATCCCCAAGGTATTTGAGTCAAAGGAATATGAAAAGCAGAAAAACAAGATAATCGCCGAGTCACAGCAACGGCAGAGAGAACTGTTTGAAGCCCTTGAAAAGGAGGCCGGGGAAAAAGGCTTCTCCCTGCGGAAATCGGTCAGCGGTTTGATTATAGTGCCTGTGAAGAAGACCGGAGAACCGCTTACGGAGGAGGAATATGAACAGCTCGAAGAGCAGAAAAGAAAAAAGCTTGACGAAACAGGGAAGTCCCTGCAGGAGAAGCTTAATGATATTGTTCGTATCGTAAGAGAAAACGAAAAGACGGTAAAGGAGGCGCTTGCCAAACTCGAAAAGGACGCCGCGCTTTCGGCAGTGGGGCATCTCATAGACGAACTGAAGAACAGGTATAAGGACCATGAAAGGATTATGACATATCTCGAAGCCGTAAAGAACGATATTCTTGAACATCTCGACGACTTCAAAATTGAGGAAGAACATGCCCCCCAGATACCTTTTATGAAGCTGCAAAAGGCCGAGCCTACCTTTACAAGATATACCGTAAATATGCTTGTCAACAATAAGGATTGCGAGGGAGCGCCCTGTATCTTTGAGAGCAACCCGACTTATTACAACCTTTTCGGCAGGATTGAACACAAGATACAGTACGGACTTGCGTTGACCGATTTCTCGATGATCAAGGCAGGCTCCCTGCAGAAGGCAAACGGAGGGTATCTCGTTATCAACGCCCTTGATTTGTTGAGGAACCTCTTTGCCTATGACGCGCTGAAGAGGGCCGTCAGAAACAGAGAGGTAAAAATAGAGGATATTTGGGAGCAGTACCGTCTGATATCAACAACAACCCTTAAACCGGAGGCGGTCCCTCTCAACGTAAAAGTGATACTCGTGGGCAATCCTTACCTATACTATCTACTCTACAACCTTGATGAGGAGTATAGGGAGCTTTTCAAGGTCAAGGCCGATTTTGACAGCAGGATGAACAGGACCGAAGAGAATATGCATAAATATGCGTCTTATATAGCGACTATCTGCAGGGAGGAAAACCTTCTGCCGTTAGACAGAACGGGTGTTGCAAAAGTAATAGAAAGCAGTTCGAGGCTTGCCGATAATCAGAACAAGCTGTCAGGCAAGTTCAGCGATATAGCGGATATTTTGAGAGAAGCAAGCTATTGGGCGGCTAAAGCGAACGGTACGGTTGTGAGCGCCGCACATATTCAGAAGGCTGTGGACGAAAGAATCTACAGGACAAACCGGATCGAAGAGCGAATGCAGGAGTTGATTATAGAAGGGACGCTTATAGTAGAAACCGATGGCGTGAAAGTCGGTCAGATTAACGGACTCGCCGTGCTTGATTTCGGGGATTACAGTTTTGGAAAGCCCTCGCGAATAACTGCAAGGACCTATGTGGGAAAGGCCGGCGTCGTGAACATAGAGAGAGAGACAAAGATGAGCGGCAAGATACACGAAAAGGCCGTACTTATTATCTCCCATTATCTTGGAAGTCGCTATGCCGTAAAAAAGCCGATCAGTCTGTCCGCGTCTATAACCTTTGAGCAGTTGTACGATACGGTTGAAGGAGACAGCGCATCTTGTGCGGAACTCTATGCGTTATTGAGCAGCATCGCTGGCGTCCCTTTAAAGCAAAATATAGCCATTACAGGCTCTATGGACCAGAACGGTGATGTGCAGCCCGTCGGCGGAGTCAACGAGAAGATAGAAGGTTTCTTCGACCTCTGCAGGATTAAGGGACTTGATGGAAGCCACGGCGTTATTATCCCTGCAAGAAATATCAGGCATCTTATGCTAAAGAAAGATGTGGTCGAAGCGGTAAGGGAAGGTAAATTTATTATTTATGCCATAGAGAAGGTTGACGAAGGCCTTGAGATCATGACCGGGACGCCGGTCGGCGATATCGGCGAAGACGGCGCATATCCAGAGGGCACAATTAATTACCTTGTCATGAAACGCCTTACCGAAATCTCGGAGTCGATGGAAAAGAAGAAGGAAAAAGAAGAGGAAAAAGAGGAGGAAAAAGAGGAGAAGAAAGAAAATAAGGAAGAGCAGGGCAAAACAAAGTAATGGTTCTTTCTCAAACTGAGTGGTTAAAGTCCCTCTCCCTTGAGGGGAGAGGGTTGGGAGAGGGTGATTAAATCAATGGCAAAAGGTTTAACACACCTTGCAAAAGGCCTCAGAAAAAGATCAACCGATAATGAGGTGTTGACGAATACAAGCGGAGTTCTTGAAGTTATAAGGGAGAGGCTTCATAGGACACCCTCCCCTCAATCCCCTCCCCTCAAGGGAGGGGATGTAATTACCCACACAAAATGAGAAAGAACTATAATAATAAATGAAAAAGGCGGTATGGATTATCGAGATAGGTTTGTTTATTGTGTTGTCGATTCCGTTGGCAATACTGCCTTTGAGGCTTGCATTGAAGGTTGGGGACATGCTCGGCCTTTTGCTTTTTCATGTATGGGGAAGCAGAAGAAGGATTGCGATAGATAACCTGTCAAAGTGCGTATCAGCCGGCGCAATACGTATTACGGAGCCTGCCAAAACGATCATAAGAAAAAATTTCATCAACCTCGGCAGGTCGTTCATCGAGGTCATAAAGATATATTACGGCCTTGGGGAAAAGATCATCCGCTCTGTCCGCATTGAAGGTCTTGAACATTTTAAAACGGCCCAATCAAAAGGAAAGGGTATTTTGTTACTATCAGGTCATTGCGGCAACTGGGAGATCCTTGCCATTGCTATGTCATTGAAAATATCAAGCGGGTCCGGTATAGCAAGGCCGATCAATAATCCATATGTGAATAAAATTATTGAGAGAGTAAGACGGAAATACGGCAACGAGGTGATTTATAAAAAGGGCGCATTAAAACCTATAATGAAGAAACTGAAGAACAACGAATGTATCGGCATCCTGATGGACCAGGCTGTGATACCCGAAGAAGGCTATGTGCTGGATTTCCTTGGCAGGGGCGCATGGACGACAAAGACGCCCGCCCTTATTGCAAGGAAGACGGAAGCCGCCGCCATGCCGGTTTTTATGCACAGGCATGACGGAGGACATACCATCACATTATATCCCCAGGTAGAATTATCCGGGAATAATGACAGGGAAACGGCGGTGAAGGAAGACACCGCAAAGTTCTCAAGTTATATTGAGAACTATATTAAAGAACACCCGACAGAATGGCTCTGGATCCACAGGAGATGGAAGAGGGTTAACCCCTATTAAAAGTCTCAAAATAGTAACGACATTAGTTTTATAAATCCCTCCTAACCTCCCTTTGCCAAAGGGAGGAAATATGCCCCTCTTTGGAAAAGAGGGGGGAGGGGAGATTTTCTAATAAATGTGCATTCAATCATACAACTGTTAATAACAACCTCTGCTCCCCGTGGAATGCAGATGGCACTTCAGGTTATGAGTCCAATTTATATGAAAAAGCAGCGTCAGTATGGGGCACATATAGGATTGAATTTTTCGGTTCAGGTATATCTTTTTTTCTCAGAGGAGTCCACGTTTTTACGTTATCAGATTATTCCGCTTGTTTCCTCAGAAAATTAGCATGCTCTACGATCTGACAGGGATGCGGCATGTACCTACAAAGAAACGTTTCGAAGGTATTTCAATGACTGAGGATTATCAGGAGAAGTAACGGCGAGCTAACTGGCGCGGGGCGAACCCCTCTGGTTTGAAAAACAAACTGGCTGAACCCGCGTCACTCTCAAAGCGATTGTTAGCCGTTTCCCGTATTTTTTTCTATTTGTTGCTTAGCGTAGTCTGCTTGAGGACTTTCAGGAAATACTTCGATAACAACCCTGAAGAATCCCAAGTCATTAGCTTTATAGTAAATGTTACAGGCTTTTTCAAGAAGTTCCTTGGCGACTAATATTTTCCTGATTTTAGTTTTTGCTGCCTCAGCTTCAGGGCTATTAGGATTATCGAGGATGATCGTTTTGAATAAGTCCAGCGCGCCGTTGATATCCATTTTGTTATAACGGGCATATGCTTGCTCCAAGAGTTCTTTGTTTGGTACTGTTATTTTCGCATTTTGAAGACTTTCTGCTTGAGTCAAAGTTGAACCACAATGTTTACATTTTATCGCCTCAGCTTTAATGAGTTCTGCGCAGTATGGACACTTTCGGTTGTCCTCAATTTGTATGCCTCTGGTTGATGGTTTAGGCAACTGTGACGGGGAACTATCAGACTGTTTTGAATTGCCAAATACAAACAGAATGACACCAACAACAATGAGTAGACCCGATATCATAAGATGATTTCGTCTTTGATCCATCAACCCGATATTGTTAACAGCCCCCCACCCTGTAGTTACGGTAGTCTCCATATTGAATGATACGAAAAGCCACAACCCACCTATGACAAACAAAAGCACCCCTAAGTTCTTCATTGTAACCTCCTTTTGTACGTTTTCCCCTTTCTCATCCTGCTCTGGGTCAATTGTGCTCACTGAGTCCGTCGCCTCGTTATTTTTGCCTTTTGAAACTCTATGTTTTTTTATCAATACGAAGTTGATTATCAAAAAGGAGACAATTAATAGTGCGACATAGACAATCATATAAACTGCAATAAACCGTTCTTCTTTACCCATGCTTATTCTCCCCTACTTAAATTACCCCCATAGTGGAGCAATTACTATAGATGCTTTAAAGCTATATAATGCCGTGAGGGATTTAGAACTGCGTCACTATGGTCTGACACCAAAAGTAATAGAAAGCACGGACAATAGCAACCCTCTGAAACCCGCACGGCATATAGCCAATGTTACCAGCAGGGCATTGTTTATTATCTATTCTTGCTCCAATATTCTCCATTCAAATTAACAAAGAATCCACCAGAATGATTTGTTTCTTTAAGCACATTCCAGAATTCGGCTTGATCAATTGGTAAGCCGTTTTCAAACCAGTGATTAGAGTTTAATTTAGAATCAATCAAACTTGGATTTATATCAAGTGTTTCAGTTCCATCAAAATCCTCAAAAATATAACCAATTAAGTAATGAGGTAAAATCCCTCCTTTGAGAGTAATTTCATGATCTTCGGGGTAGAATGACTTATTCCAAAGAGGTAATTCAATCCCAATATTAGATTTCTCAATAGAATTCAGATAATCAAATCTAATAGAAAATTTATTAGAAATTCGTTTCTTTGGTATCCATCCAACTAATATGATTTTTTCTTTCTCTTTACCTGCATATCGAGCCGCTACATTCTTATCTATTGATACTGATAACATTGTTGAAACAGGATAAAAAACTTCATCCTTCTTAGATTGATGGATTAGAGTTAAATAGTAATCTCTAAATTTAATTTTATTTACTTTGTTAAGCTTACTTATTTTTGTTTTAAAATCGAATAACTTTTTCTCATCTTTAAAATAGGATACAAATTTATCAGGATTAGAAGAGAGATCATGATCTGAGTATATCGATCTTAGTATATTAAAAATCTTTTCATAGACATTTATCGAAATATCATCAACTCTCCACTTATCTATCTTATCTGCTTGTGTTGATAATATTTTTAGGAATCCCTTTCCTTTGTTGCCTATTAAAAAAAGGATATGACCAAAGCTTGTGAAATCACTTGAATTATATTGTTTAAACATCTCTGTCTTATTTTCACCTCTATAAAAAATTAAACAATTCTTTGTTTCTTTTTTATCCATGAGATATTTGATGTTTATACTAAATAAATCACGTTGTTCATCTGTAATTGGATGCCCTAGTGAATAAAGTCTATAATCCTCAATTTTCATCGTCGAAGAGTGTTATTGCCTTGCTGGTAACTTGTTCATATCCGAACTCAAGTTCGTCTATACCCCCAAATTTGGATAAAAAAGCGAAGTTATTTCGTCTATCCCCACTATAGATTACTAATCAAATCTACATTTATTTGGCAATTTCTGTCAATGAGGACTTCAGTATGATAAAATCTGCCCCAGACCATTATGAGTGTTTGGTTTAAATCATATTTATTGTTATTCGTCATACGCCTAATATATCTCTTTATAGATGAAATTATAAGCTCTGCGGGTACTCCGGATAAGGAAATTGCCAAGACCGGCCGATGGGCTTTACTTATCACATATAAGTAAACTACTGTATCGAAAAATAAATTTAGACATCTTGTCCTTTACTTCCGACCAGTCTATTGAAATATTCCGGGAATCCGGTTTCGAACGTAAGCCGCTTGCCGCTGAAAGGATGTATGAAGGAAATCGATTTGGCGTGAAGAGCTAAACGTTTGTGCGTATCTTTCACTTTCCCGTACTTCTCATCCCCCACAACGGGGTGTCCGATCCCGGCAAGATGCACGCGTATCTGATGCTTTCTGCCTGTTAAAAGATTGACCTCCAGCAAGGAAAACTCTTTCGTATCCTTTAGCACCCTGTAAGCAGTATGAGAAAGTTTTCCTTTTGAGGCGTCGGTGGTGGAATATACGACGTGGGCCTTGTTCTCAGCCAGGTATGTTGTGATCGTATCCTCTTTTTTTTTACACCTGCCGTGAACAACGGCAATATATTTCTTCTCCGTTTCTTCCCATCGGCCCTGCAGCCGCAGTTTGGCCTCCAGGCTCTTTGCAAAAATAAGTATCCCGGATGTATTACGATCCAGCCGATGAACTATGTAGATGCGCTTTGCGGATTTGGAGTAACCCTTCCGGACATAATCGGTCAGTATAGAGTAGAGTGTTCGCGATTTGTCCCTGTCCGTGCCCATTGTCAAAAGGCCGAACGGCTTGACTACTACCAGGATGTCACCGTCTTCGTAAAGTATGCTAATATCTTTTGGGAAACGCTTATTGCCTGTGTCCGATCTTTTAATCATCAGGAATAATTGAGAAATTGTTATAATATCGACTTTTTGTCTTTTTTGAGAAGTCTATCTATCTCTTCAGGGGGAAGGGGAAGGCTGAATATATTACCCTGAAGTTCGTCACATTCGAGGGAACGAATGCGTTGCATCTGGGCCTTCTTTTCCACACCCTCGGCTACTACCTTCATATTCAATGAATGAGCTAAAGCGATAATCGCTCTTGCAATCACTTCGTCCGTATGGCTGAATGAGACGGAAGATATGAAGGGCTCGACAATCTTTAATTTGTTAATAGGAAAATATTTGAGGTAACTTAGAGACGAGTAGCCGGTACCGAAATCATCAATCGATATATTCACGCCTATCTTTCTTAAAACTTTGAGCGCTTTGACGGTACGCTCGAGGTTTTTCAGGAAAATGCTCTCCGTCAATTCAAGTTCAAGGAATTGCGGTTCAAGGCCGGTGTCTTCAAGTACTCTGCTTACGATGTGTGTTATATCTTTTTCATGAAAGTATCGGGATGAGATGTTGACCGCAATACGTAAAGGTCTGATGCCGGCTTCCTGCCAATCTTTATTTTGTTTACAGGCTGTGTGCAGGACCCATTCATCGAAAGGCACTATGAGACCCATTTCTTCGATCAAATAAATGAAGCTTTTTGGATAAATCAGGTCGCCTCCCGGCTTCTGCCAGCGGACAAGGGCCTCCAGTCCGATTATCTTTCCTGATTTAAGATCAATTTGCGGCTGGTAGTGAAGGATGAACTCTTTACGTTGGAGAGCAAATTTCAAATCATTCTCCATCACCATCCGCTCAAATGCCCTTTCAGTTAAAGCAGGCGAATAGAATTGATATGTGTTTTCTCCGAGTTCCCTCGCGCGTTGCAAGGCCGTATAAGATGTATTGAGGAGAGATTTAGCATTATCGCCGTCATTTGGATAGATGCTGATTCCGACATTTGTTGACACAATCAATTTATGGTTTTTAAGGGTAAAAGGTGATTCCAAAGAGGTGAATATCTTTCTGGCTATAAGGGCTGCATCCTCGGCATATCTGATTTCGGGGAGCAAGATCATAAACTCATCTCTGCCGGGTCGGGCCACAATATCGCTTTTTCTAACACAAGCTTCGAGACGCTTTGCTAAAGTCTTTAACAACTTATTACCATAGGCTTCCCCAAGCGTATCGTTAATAAGCTTTAGACGATCAACACTGACAAACAAAATAGCCGCTATCTTTTTATGCCGGGTCGCTAATGCAATCGCCTGAGTTACGTAATTAAAGAAGACGGTTCTATTATGAAGCCCCGTCAAGGGATCGCATGAAGCGGTCTTGTCGACTGATTTTCCCCGGTCTTTCAATTCAGGTTTTTTAAAATTACCTTATTTGAAAATTTAAAATTACCACTTAACTATAAACAAATAGTTAAATTAATACAATACCTTATGTTTAAATAATTAAACCGTTACCAGTTCCTCTCCTGCCCGACAGGCTTCCTTTAAGGCTGTCGGGTGTTTTAAAATTTCACCCTTCTCATCGATTCCTATATATGCCAATGTTTTATGTTCGGGGACGCTGATTGTCCTGAAAAAAGCCTTTGCAGTTGCTTCCGCGCATTGGACCCCGATCTCTTTCTTCATCCCTCCGACGAGCAATAGCAAACCTTTTCTCCCATACGGCCCCTCGGGTATCGGTTTCTTGAGGAGATATTTCTCGCACCAGAATGCCTGGCATCGGTCTATCATGATCTTTGTCTGTGCGCTTAAAGCAAAAAAGAAGATCGGTGAAGCGAGTATGGTCCTGTCGGCATTTCGAATAGCTTCGTAAATCCGTGTCATATCATCTTCGTAAATGCAAACACCCGTTTCATCACAACCGCCGCAGTTTTGGCAGGGCATTATATTCATTTTATTCAGATTAAAGACCTGCACAGCCGAACCCGATTCCTCAACCCCTCTGACCGCCTCTCTGAGGAGCAGTTCGGTATTGCCGTTTTCTCTCGGGCTGCCGAGAAATGCGATAACCTTCATCATTCTTTATCAGCCCTTTTTCTTTTCAATTCCATCCAGTCTTTCATCTGCCGGAGGTTTTCATTCAAATTCCACCAGCCGTTTTTGAAGCTTGTATAATCGGGCGCGCCGGTCATGGCCGAAGAATATCTGATGGAGTTGCAATAGAAAAGCCACTGCTTTACCCACATCTGCTCGATTGTTTCGTCAAAAGGATTGCTTTTGTCCTCGATGCCTTTGCCCCAGGCATCCGCCATGAGTTTTGTCGCCGTCAGGGTCATCTCATCAGTCTCTTTTATCGTATTGTCGAGCTTTGCAAAATGACCGGTTGACCATTGCGAGCCGTGACAAGAGCCGCAGATATTGATCATAGCGCCTAATCTCTTTGACTGTTCGGTTTTGTCAATAAGATACTCCGATGCGGGTTCGCCGGTGAAGGTTACAGGCAACGGGAGTCCGTCTTTGTTTTTAATGATTGTCGTATCTCCTGATTTTGGCTGGGGATGGCTGTATATCAGACCGAAGAGCCTTACCCATAAACGTGAACCGAAATTATGCGTCCTCTCCGCAATTACATCCCCGTTTGATGATACAAGGAGACTGTTGTGACAGGCCGCGCACGTCGGGGCTTTAAAATCTTTTCCTGCCTGCCACGGCACATTCGTAAAGTCCCACGTTGCGCCTTTTGATGAATAGATATTGCCGTGTTTGCTTTCTTCATAAACATTCCATGCAGGCACGTCGGGTTCATGGTGGCACTGACTGCATGTATAGGGCTTTCTTGCAACCTCGATCAAAAAGCCATGCCTTGGATGACAGGCCGTGCAGGCTCCGGCGCTGCCGTCCGGGTTTACTCTGCCGACTCCCTGGTTCGGCCAATTCGTCAAATCAGGGATTTGCATGTCACCCATTTTAGTGGAAATACTCTTAAGACCTTTTACCTCAACCTTTGTGCCGTGGCATCCAAGGCAGGTTTCATGAAGAGTGGATTCCGAAGGCGCGCTTGCCTTTAACGTATTATTTTCAAATGTTCTGATGCCTGTTGTTGTATCAACTAACGCCTTAAAGACCGGATTATCCAGAAGTATCTTGCGGGCATGGTATTTTTTACTTCCCGAGAACTGTCCGACCTCCGCCGGATGACAGGTCTTGCAATCCTCAGGGGTAACTACAACATGTATTGTGCGTCCCATATGTTCAAAACTGTCTTTATGGATTGAGTTATTCATGCTATGGCATTCATAGCAACCTACTGCATACCCGGCAATATCTTTTGATAAACTGTCTGCAGAGACCCTTCTTTCAAGTGCGGGTTTCTTAAGGGCCTCTTCAGGAATCATTTTGGAATGTCTGCTGGTCAGCCAGTCTTTTACTATGCCTGGAGTAATATTGCTATGGCAGCCGATACAGGTCCTGGTTGCAGGGCTGAGCGGGATTTCGTTTGTCGCCTCCGGCTTTTCTTCAGATGCAAAAACTGCGGATAAGAAAGATATAGAGAAAAGTAATGAAAAAAATACAATGAATTTAAATAATTTCATAAGCGGCTCCTTATTTACCTGAACGTTACAAAAGACATTCTCAAAATGAAAGGCAAGCATGATGAAAAAGCTTTTGGCGACTCCATAATGTACTATTTACACCGGGCAACTCGCATTCATCTAAAATGCACTTTAGGTTAAAAGCGCCTTCAGGTGAATATGGCTTAATTTTTGTCGCATTCAAAAGGTTTTTCGGCATGCTTGCCTTTCATTTTATGCAACTAACGGGATTATTCAACCTTCTTGAAACTCTTCTTCAATGCGCCGCAAATCGGGCATTTGTCGGGTGGTTCTCCTTCAAAGGTGTTCCCGCATACCTGGCATACATAATAATCTACGTCTTCATTCTTTCCAAGGGCATCCAGCATTTTTTTGTAAAGGCCGGCATGTATCTTTTCCACTTCATTGGCATAATTAAAGCTCCTCAAAGCGCCTTTTATCCCCTCTGCTTTGGCATCGGCGATCATCTGCGGGTACATGCTCTGAAACTCATGAGTTTCACCGCTTACAGCTTCTATGAGGTTTTCTTTAGTGCTCTTAATCCCGCCAAGTTCTTTCAGATGATTCAATGCATGCACTGTTTCAGCGTCTGCGGCGGCCCTGAAAAGCTTTGCCGCTTGTGCATAGCCTTCCGCTTCGGCCTTTTTTGCAAAAGCCGTATATTTTCTGTTTGCCTGTGACTCTCCTGCAAAGGCTTCCTGAAGATTTTTTTCAGTTTTGGACATATTTAAACCTCCTTTTGTATTCCAGCAAGTCTCTCTAATTCCTTGCCGTCTATATGCAGCTCTTTCTCAAGCACCTTAGGCGTTGCGCCGGTCTGCCTGATGACATCTTTAGCGTAGTCCTCATAAGGGACGCTTTGATCCCAGCATCCGTAAAAATGATCTTTTAGTATCGAGGCAAGACCTTCCGATGGAATCCTGTAGCCTTTCCGTGTCGCCTCTTTTTCTCCAACGCATTCAGGCATTCCGATTACTGCCGTGCGATAGTCAATAATGATATAGCGAATATTATTCGCGATGGCACAAGGGCTGTATCTGACCTCGGCGCCTGCCTGTGTATAGAGATATCCTACCTGAAGCCTGTCATGGAATTTGGGCATAAGGTATTTTACTTTTATCCCCTGTGAAGTCAGCCGCTCAATATTCTGTATGATGTCTTTGACCCTCTTATGGTCGTCTTCCGACGGCGGTCTGCCGGTTATAAAACCGGAAATTTCTTCCTTCGCATCCATCATGGAATCCTTGACCGTAAGAAAGTATTCCTGACGGGTGAGTATCTTGGTAGCCTTTCCTACCTCCAGAAGAAGATTCCTCCTGTCTTTTCCCTCCCTGATGCTGTAAAGGAGCAGGATGATCGTGGCGATAAGCAAGATCGACTCAAGTATAAGAAGAACTGTTTCGATTTTCATATATATAAGTGTACCATTAGAGGTATTCCTTTGCTATCAGATTATCTTAATTTTTCTGATTGAACCGAGGATAGAGTATTTGCGCTCATTCTCGGTCGTTCCTCCCTGCGAGGCTTTTGCCTCTTTATTTTCAAATACTATATTTGACTATCGGCAAAAAAAACCGCTCAAATACTCTATCCTCGGTTGCTGTGCCAATTTTTATAAATAATCCGGGTTAGGTTTTCTTACTCGAATTGCGTGTGATAAGCTTTTACTTTTTTCGCAAATTCCCTGCCGAATTCATAGCATTTGTTTTCATCCTCGGCGGATGGTCTGTAGAGGGCCTGAATTCCCGGTCCCATTGTTTCAAGACCCATTTTTTTGAATTCTTCATACATGTCCCTGACTGCGCCGCCGCCCCAGCCATAACTGCCGAAGGCCCCTACGACACGGTTCTTAGGCCTCAGTCCCTTCAGATAGGAGAGAAAATCCGCAATAGTCGGGAACATGGAATTGTTCAGGGTTGGCGAGCCGATAAGACAGCCCCTTGCTTTCCAGAATTCCTTTATTGCAATACTGTTGGGATTGGCCCTGAGTTTTATCACCTTAACATCGACGCCTTCATCCCATATCCCCTGCATGATGGGCACGGTCATCAACTCCGTACTCTGCCACATAGTATCGTAAATAATTGCGACCCGCAGGTCTGCCTTGCCGTTGGCCATGTCGAGGTACATATTAATAATCTTTGAGGGATCTTTCCGCCATATGATCCCGTGGTCCGGAGCTATCATATCTATCTTGAGACCTAATTCCCGAATCTCCGCAATCTTGCTTTTTATGAGGGTTCCAAAGGGCATAAGGATGTTGGCATAATAGTCCTTAATCGCTTCATCGAGTTCCGCCACGGAATGGCAGGTTATAAACTCGTCATCAAACCTTGCCGATGATGCATAGTGCTGGCCGAAGCCGTCCTGGCTGATGAGCAGTTTATCTTCTTTTATATATGTCATCATCGAATCAGGCCAGTGGAGCATCGGGGTTTCGAGAAAGAGCAGGGTCCTTTTGCCGATATTCAAAGTGTCCCCGGTCTTTACTACTTTGATATTCCATTTTGATATATCGAAGAACCTGCCCAGACCTTTTTTGCCTTTGTCGGTAATATAAATGGTTGCATCGGGCGTCAATGACATAACATCGGCGAGACTTGTCACATGATCGTTCTCAATATGATTAATGACGATATTTTTTATCTTTGAAGGGTCAATAAGACTCTTAATGTTGTCAATAGTGGTTTTGGAAAATTCATGTTTGACGGTGTCAAACAGGGTAATCTGATCGTCAATGACGAGATAATTATTGTAGGTCGTCCCGTTCGGTATTATATAACCGTGGAAATCACGTATCGCCCAATCAATTGCGCCGACCCAGTAAATATCCGGTTTAATTTTGATAGCTTTCATTTAATTCCCTCCTATCTTTTTTTATGAAACTTTTGACATTGCCTTGCAGCGCGGATCGACTGCATCCATCGTGCCGTAAAAATAGTAGCCGTGTGCGGGACATCCGCCGGTGCAGTTTGTGAAATGCAGACACTTTTTGTTAATACATTGGTTCTCAACTCGATGATTACGGAAATAATCCAGGACCGGGTTGCGCCATATCTTCTCAATGCCGTCCCTGAAAATGTTCCCGAGGAAGAAATTCTGTGAGCCTGCCAGTAAATTGCAAGGGAAGACTGAACCGTCCGGCATTACCGCAATTTTTGTAATTCCGGCGTCGCACCTGAATTTTGAATAAGCTCCATGCTTGTAAAATCCAGAGGCTGCCACAAAACCTATGTCCGGTTTCCCGTCCGTTTTTTTCTTCAATTCGGAATAGAAAGCATAATATTCGGGAAAAGAAAGAGCATGATATCCCTGCCTGCCTATCATGTCCTCATGCAGAAGGAAATATCTTTTCACGCCGAGTTCCGCCAGATAGTCGACAAGATCAAATATTTCGTCTTTATTTTCTTGCATGAGCACGCTTTTAACTATAGGCTCTCTTCCATCCGAAACCAGTCTTTTAATCCCTGCGATAGCCTTTGAAAAATTATCCGACCCTGTTAATGCATTGTGGGTTTCAGAAAAGCCGAGGATTGAAAAACCGATATTCAGCGAATCAGCGCCTGTTTCAGCAAGATTAATGACCGAATCCAAAAGACTTCCGTTGGTGCTTATGTTGACGGCAAGCTTTGAATCTGTTGCATAAGAGATAAAATCTTTTATCCAGGGAACAAGCAAAGGTTCTCCCCCGAGGATATCTATTTCCGAAATGCCGTATTTTACGGCCATATCAACAAGCAGGAACGCTTCATGTTTATTCATGTCTCTGTAAGAGCCCGGATCTGATATGTTCCCGTTAAAACAGAAACCGCATTTTTGATTGCATCTCAATGTAGGGTAGAATTGTATAAATGCCGGATGTTTCATTTTTATAGTATTTATTATAATAAATTTTGATAATATTGTTAACCGGAGCGTTGACGCCTTATGACGTCACCGAGATTTGTCGCGTAAACCTGAACGTTGCATAACCGGCAGGGCAGACACGATGAATCCCGAAAGCTTTCGGGAATAATGCGACAGAGGACTATATTCCGAACACATACTAAAGAGTTCATAAATAAAGCCACATTTAAACACCCTCCCCTTTATCCCCTCCCCTCAAGGGAGGGGAGATTCTTAAGTTCCCTCTCCCTTGAGGGGAGAGGGTAAGGGTGAGGGTGAGGGTGTGTGGCTTTATTTATGAACTCTTTAGTAATTTTTGCAACTGCCGGGTAAAGGTAAAATTTGATAATCTTTATGAAAAATATTATGCTTATCTTACAGGCAGGAGAAAAATTATAAACCCGGAGGAGAATATGAACGCAATCGAAATAGCGATCAAGATGGAAAAGGATGCAATAGAATTTTACAGGGAAGCTGCGGGCAGGGTCCAGCACCCTGTCGGGAAGAAGATGTTTCTTTCCATTACTGAAGATGAGAAGAGACACCTCCAAATGCTCTCGCAGATATTCAAGGAGATCGATATAAAACTCGAAAATGTCAGTCCGATGAAGAATATTCAGACGGTATTTCAGTCAATGAAAGACGCTATGATGCAGAAGGTCGCAGCGAGTAAGGATGAACTCGAAGCGTTCAAAATTGCGATGCATATGGAAAAAGAAGGGGTGGAGTTTTACAAAAAGGCGGAGGCCGAGGCGCCGGCAGCAAAAGAAAAGGCGCTCTTTGAACGGCTTGTGAAAGAAGAGGAGCAGCACTATGCGATATTTGCCAATACCTATAATTTTATGTCCGATACCGGGAACTGGTTTATGTGGGACGAGCACAGCATTGTTGAAGGATAACTCGTAATTAATGTTATCAGTTGCATATAATGAAAGGGAGACATGATAAAAAACCATTTAGAACGCGACAAAAAATAATCCATATTCACCTGACGGCGCTTTTAACATTATATGTATTTCAGATAAATGCATATCGAACAGCGTTAATAGTGCATTAAGGAGTCGCCTAAAAGCTTTTTTATCATATCTCCCTTTCAAATTGAGTATCTGTTTTGCAACGTTTAGCATGGATTATTTATGAAAATTGCAACAGCAACCGAGGATAGAATATTTGAGCGGTTTTTTTTGCCGATAGTCAAATACGGAATATAAAAATAGAGAGGCAAAAGCCTCGGAGGGAGGAACGACCGAGAATGAGCTCAAATACTCTATCTTCGGTTCAATCATAAAAAATTCATGAATAATCCAGGTTAGGTATACAAAGGAGGTGATATTATGGCAAAGCCTGTAGTAAATGAAGATTTATGCGAGGGTTGTGCGACTTGTGAAGAGATGTGTCCCGAGGTGTTCAAGATCGGCGACGACGGCAAGGCCCATGTTGTAGGTCCGGACAAATGCAATACCTGCAACTGCCAGGAGGCAGCCGATACATGCCCTGTTCAGGCAATAACGATTGAGTAGGGAAAAAAAGAAGAAAAAATTTAACCACAGAGATTACAGAGATTATTAAATACAAAAAAGGTTTTTTACAGTTTCTCTGTGTACTCTGTGGTTAATTCAGTTCGTGGATTAGCAGGAACTTTTGCACTTACAGGTCAATGAGACCCTCTTGGAAACTTTCTTGATTGTCATCAGCAACACCCCCTTTCGTAGAGGAACCCGGGCTTCGTGCCCGGATGTTCTTTGTTTTTATATTTTATCATAAAAAAAACATTTGTAAAGGTCTTTTCCCAGCGGATTACCCTGCTGAGAAGCTCTGTACCTGCAGCCGCCTCTGCAAATTTCGACTGCATCACAATCACATTGCAAATCGGCAAGCCTGAGAGGTTTAATTTTCCGCCAACATTCCCTGAGCCCTTCCTTTATCGAGCCGACAGGCTTGTCTCCATAAAAACTGCATTTTGCGGTCCTGCCATCGGACATAACCGCCATTAAATGCAGGCCGCAGGCATAACCCTCGGCCCCGCCGTGAAGTCCCTCTCCATAACCGTATTTAAGATACTTTCCTCCGACTTCAGGGGGTATCATGAATTCAGGATTGTCCTTGAGCCGCCCGGTAAGGCACGGTATATCAACTGTCCAGTCTTTTATTCCAATTTTACCAAAGATCCTCTCCATCTTATCGAAATCACCAAGGTTTTTATTGTGAACCATAGTGGCGACAGAGACCTCAAATCCGGAACCAACAGCTTGTTCTACCGCGTGCAAAGTCTTTTTGAATGTCCCTCTGCCTCTCAAGGCATCATGAGCATCCTCAAGTCCGTCGATACTGATCTGGATTTCGTCAACGTTGAGTATTTTCAGCAGGCTCTTATGTAGCAATAAACCGTTGGTAAAAAGGACTTTCCGCACAAAAAATCCGGGCAGCATTGCATTGATTTCCTGAAATTTGCCGTGCATAAGAGGCTCGCCGCCCGTGATCATAACTCTCAAACCCTGTATAGCCTCGAATTCCCTGAGTATGGTTTCTATTTGTTTTACCGATAACTCTGAATAAATATTGTCCCCGATATAACAATGCCTGCACCTGAGATTACATCTGTCCGTTATCTGCAGCTCAAGGTACCGCAGCGACGGTACCGGAGATTTCAGGACAGGAGGGCGCTTTAATAAAACCCTGTTTTCAGTCAACAGGCCCTCGCCAAGGCAATAATCAATAAATTCTCTCTCCTCCGAACTACAGCCTTTGCCTGCCGCGCATTTCTTCAGAAAACGAAAGGATTTTTCATCAAGCTCATAAAGGTCGTCTTTTTTTATATGGTATATGGACGGTATTTCAAGCCATTTGAGAACGGCGTCAGGTGAGAGAAAATAGTTCATTTTTTATTGTATACGATGATCGTTATGTATCGCTATAACTTTGCGGTTTTTGATATACTAAAAAAACGATAAGAAGAGGGGGAATATGACGGCTTCAAAGGCAAAAATCCTCTGTGTTGACGACGATGCAAACCTGCTCCAAATAAATGCAAGCATCCTGCAATCGGCAGGATATACTGTGGTCGAGGCCTGTTCAGGGGACGAATGCCTGTGCAGAGTCAGAGAAGATCGGCCCGATCTGGTATTGCTTGATGTGATGCTCCCCGATGCAAGCGGTTTCGATATATGCAAAAGAATCAAGGAGGACCCGGAACTTACCGGTCCCTATGTGATTTTGATATCCGGTATGGAGATTTCTTCGGGCAGCAAGATTAAAGGCCTTGAAATAGGCGCGGACGGCTATATTGCTCGCCCTGTTTCCGGCCATGAACTCCTGGCGCGCATACAGGCGATACTTAGAGTAAAGATCACGGAAACGGCCCTCAGGAAGAGCATGGAACGCTATCAGACACTGATCGAGACCATGAGCGACGGGCTTGTGATTGTGGATGAAGAACTGGCTATGACATTTGTCAACGATAAGTTTTGTGAGATTACGGGATACACATGGGACGAAATCATCGGCCGCCCTGCCATGGAATTTCTCTATAGGGAAAATCAGGAGATACTGAAAGCCCGTTTTGAAAAAGTAAAAGAAAAAATCATCGACCCTTTTGAACTGAGAACCAAAGGAAAAGACCTGAGGGATATCTATACCATTATTTCTCCCAAGCCGCTCTTTGACGGCAAGGGGAATTTTAAGGGTGCCTTTGCCGTAGTGACCGATATTACGAAGAATAAACATTATGAAGAAGCCCTGAAAAGAAACCTGGTACATATTAAAACAATATTAGAATCGGTCGGCGACGGGGTATACGGAGTCGACATGAACGGTAATACTATATTTGTCAATCCCGCCCTTTTAAGGATGACCGGTTACGAGGAGAAAGAGCTTATCGGAAGGAACCTCCACTATATCCTGCGTCATTCCAGATCCGACGGCTCCCTTTATGAACGGGAAGATTGTCCGATCCTCTCTACGCTTTTAAAAGGAGAGAGTTTCTTTAACATTACCGATGAAGTGGTCTGGAGAAAAGACGGAACAGCATTCCCGGTCGAATATACGAGTGCGCCCATTGTTGCACAGGATAAGATAACCGGAGCGGTTATTGTAATCAGAGATGTTACGGAACGCAGAAAGGCCGAGGAAGAAATTAAAAGGCTGAATAAGGAACTCGAACATCGGGTCATCCAGCGCACTATGCAGCTTGAAGCGGTTATCAGGGAACTTGAGAGCGAAATACTCGACCACAAGCGTACCGGGGAAAAGCTCCGGAGATACAGCGAAAGACTGCAGGCTCTCTCCAACCGCTTTATCGATCCAAACGAAAATTAAGGCACACTCCGGGCGCCGTAGTTACTAAGGAATTCATAATTAAAGCCACTCACCCTCACCCTCTCCCCTCAAGGGAGAGGGGATCAATTATTTCCCCTCCCTTGAGGGGAGGGTGTTTAAATGTGGCTATTCTTATGAACTCCTTAGTAAATATATTGTCGGCGTTCTTCAAAAAAAATCCCCCTTTTATCAACCCCGGCTGATTCGCCGAGGGGAACAAAGGGGGACAAAAGGGGATAGTACGGATGAGCGCTATTTTGCTTATATCTTCAGCACGTAGTATCTTAGCCAAATATACACATGGCAGATAATGACTGATTCTATCATCAGCGGCATTCCATAGAGCATAAACTGTTTGAAGGATATCGGTTTGCCCATTTTCTCAGCCATGCCGCAGACTACAACATTCGCGGATGCACCGATCATTGTGCCGTTACCGCCGAGACATGCGCCGAGGGCCAATGACCACCAGATCGGCATCAGGTCGGGATGGTGGAGAAGGTCTATTCCCGTCACACCCGGCCAGAGTTGTTTTGCCATGTCGATAACCAGCGGGTTCATGGTGGCTACATAAGGAATATTGTCGATAAAGGCCGATGCAAAGGCCGAGAACCACAATATAACCGTCGAAGTTCCCAAAAGACTTCCCTGTGTAATATCAAGGACCTTGATTGCCATCCACTTTATAAGCCCTACATTCACAACACCTCCGACGATCATGAACAGGCCCATGAAGAAAAAGAGGGTTGCCCATTCGCACTCGGCAAGAATATGATGGGGCTCTTTTGTGCCGGAAACCAGGAGCAGAAGTCCGGCGCCGGCAAGGGCGATGGTTGCAGGCTCATAGTGGAGCATGCCGTGGAAGATAAAACCTGTTACCGTTATAGCAAGAACAGCAAGGCATTTCTTCAGCAGCAAGGGGTCTTTAATGGCTTCGTTTTCATTCATTGCCATGACCCGTTGCCTTAACTCCTCTTTCACTGTCAACCGTTTGCCGAATATGAACTTGATGGTTATTACATATGCTATCAGCACGACTATGATTACCGGTGTAAGGTTATATACAAAGGCCATAAAGTCAAGCTGCGCCTTTGAAGCGATCATGATATTCGGGGGATCACCGATAAGGGTAGCAGTACCGCCGATGTTCGACGCGATTGCCTCTGTAATGAGAAATGGCACCACATCGAGATCCAATGCCTGGCAGATGAGCAGTGTTACCGGAGCGATAAGAAGAACTGTTGTCACATTATCAAGAAATGCGGATACAACAGCCGTGACAACAGAGAATATCGCCATGATAGCAAATGGTCTCCCTTTTGCCACCTTTGCGCTTTTTATGGCAATATACTCAAAGACGCCTGTCGGTCTCATAATGTTAATGATAATCATCATACTGACCAGAAGGAATATGACGTTCCAGTCAATCCCGAGTTCCATTGAGTGAAACGCGTCTTCCTGTGTGACTATTCGTAAAATGATCATTGATGCAGCGCCGACTATAGCGAGTATTGTCTTATGTATCTTGTCTGCTATGATCAGACCATAGACAAGCACGAATATCGCTGTTGCAATCCAGAACTGCGTCCCCATGACAACTTCAGTAGCAGCTTTTACTTCTTCGGTCATTTCCCACCTCCCGTATTTTCATTCAGCATTGCTTTTACAATCGCAAAAAAGACGTCTCTTTCATAGAGCATCCCGATCACCTTGCCTGTTTTATCAATGACAGGCAATCTCTTGACATTCCTTTTGATAAGATGGTCAACGGCGTCCATCAGGGAAGAGTCTTCTTTCACCGTTATGACATCCTTTGTCATCAGGGTATACACCTTTTTGTCGGCAATCTTCTTTGCCGTCTCTTCAAGCATCCCGTCCCAGGTGAATTCTCCGAGATTCATCAAATCCATATAGGTAGGATGCACTGATTTAAGGATGTCCCTTATAGAAAGCATCCCGACGAGTTTTCCGGCTTCATCAAGTACAGGCAGTCCCTTTACTCCGACCCGTTCCTCACCCCTTTGAGCAACCTTCAGGAGATTCACGGCATCTCTGAGCGTATCGTCCGGTTTCAGGTAGTCCTGCACCGGTATCATCAAATCCTTTGCCTTCATAAAACCTCCAAATCCTTAGAAAATAGTTGCACAGTTGCTAATACAAATAGTTGAATAGTTGCTAAGTTGCTTAGTTGCATAGTTGCATAGTTTAAGACTTCTGTCTCTTTATATCCTTCTTTACAAGTTCCTTTGCGTTCTTCCAAACGTTTAATTCTTCAAATGTCTTAATTGTTTTGTCCATTCAACTTTTCAACTTTCAACATTCAACTATTCAACTTTTATTTCTTGTTTTATTCCGTCGATAACCACATACGACTCTGCGGGCCAGATGTAATTGGCGTCGGGCGCGTGAATCTGTATGCCTGTGAGCATTGCATAATCGCTCTTTGACGTGTCGATGACTTTCCCGATGGCATGTTCAAGGTCTTCCTGTATGACTTTGCGGGCTATCTTTGTAAGCTCAAGAAGACTCGGGATATCGCCATAGGTGATTTCCTTGATAAGCCTCCTTTTAAGAAGACTTTCCTCGATATCCTCCTCGTCTATCTTGATATGGAGCTTGCCTGTATAGAGTTCGTCGAGAAAAAGACAGAGCGCGCCGCAGGCGCTGGATTCATCCTTGATCCCCCTGCGCTTGCAGAAGCCGGTCTTGCCGTCTTCGTTGATTGCCGTATGAGGTATCACATAAAAGACATAACGCTCTTTGCCGCCCGTCCTTGGTGCATGGTGCATGGCGGCCTTGAGCCCTGTTTTCCCTGCCGTAAACATTGCCGCAAGACTGGAGAAATTGAAAGCCTCTCCCCAGATGTGCTTGATGATGCTCCTGACGGTCTGGGATATCTCGTCCCTGCAGACGCAGACGGCAGCTATAGAATTATCCTCATTGAAGCCGAATTTCTTCAGGGCATTATAGGTCTTTTTAACATATTCGACTTCTTTAATGACCCTGTCAAAATTATCCTTTATTACTTCCTCAAACCCCATAACTCCTCCAAAACACGTTGAATGTTGAATGTTGAAGGTTGAAGAGTTGCATGTTTAACCTTTAACTTTTCAACCATTCAACTGTTCAACTGATCTTTTACTTAGGCATTAATATCGGCATTCCCAGCATCGGCCAGAATGTCAGGATAGCTACGCCGATGATCGCCACCAGGACGACGCTCAACAGCAGACCATGTCTGAAAAATTCACCCGGGGTAAACATTTTTGATTCATAGGCTATAGCATTCGGGGCCGCGCCAATCAGCAACACAAAAGGCATACCCGCAGTAATCAATGATGAGTAGAAAATTACATCAGGGGCAACTCCAAGGTACGGCGCTATAACCAGAGAAACAGGCAGCGAAATCGCTATGGCGGCAACGTTCATAATAAAGTTAGTCATAATCAAAACGAAGGTTGCTATGCTGAGAACAAATACCAGCCAGTGCGCATGCTGGAACATGACAAGCCAGTTGACGGCCATCCACTGTGCGGCTCCGGTCTGCCAGAGGCAGAAACCGATGCTCATGGCGCCGCTGAAAAGTAAGATGATATTCCAGGGGATATCTTCAAGCTCTTTCACGGTCAGGACTTTGAATATAAAGAAAAGTAGTGTTGATACGAGCATGATCGCCGCCCTGTCCAACGACTTCAATGCCGGGACGAATGACTGCATGGACATTACAACTATAGCGCCCAGAACTGTGATAATGACGAATTTTTCATCTCTTGTCATAGGACCCAGTTCTTTCGAGAGTTTTGCTACTTTATCCTTAAGCCCATGGATGACCTTCTTTTCCGGTTTCATGAATACTGACAGATAAACCCAGATCAGGAAGACCATTGACCAGCCGATCAAAAAGGTGAATTTTGAAAGTTCAAAAAAACCGATTGTTTTTCCGGTAAATTCCGCAAACATACCTGCGCCTGCGGCTGCACGGGCAGAACCGAGAAATGTTATAACGCTTCCTGCGCCGGCGGCATAAGCCATACCGATAAAGAGAGACTTGCCGAATTTTGTCGGTTTATCTCCTTCACCATAGAGAGAATTGACTGCGAGAAGTATCGGGAATACAGTGGCCGCGGCAGCAGTATGCGCCATGACATGGGCAAGTCCTGCCGTTACTACCAAAGCTCCCAATACGATCATGTTTGTCTTTTCGCCGACTACCTGAAGCATTTTATATGCGAGACGCTTTGTAAGCCCTGATTTTGTAAATGCAAGGCCGACGACAACGGACGCAAAAATAAACATAACAGACGGGTCCATAAAATCCCTGAAGGCATCCTTTGTCGAGCGTATTGCAAATAATGCCTGAAATACGCCGATTGCTATGGCTGTGACGCCTATAGGGACCACTTCAAAAATCCACCACGTAGAAGCCAGGATAAAAAGCGCTATAGCGCCTTTCCCCTGCGTTGATAAAACGAAATGCTTGCCTCCGGGGTCAACAGCGTCAGACCACTGCGGCATAAAATAAATCCAGAGGAAAAGACCCAAGCCGATAAGGATGAACATGACCCTCTTCCAGTCGAATGCAGACTTTGTTTCAGCAATAACTATTTCCGGAGGCGGTTCCGGTAAGCCTTCTGTTTTCTTGTGTTCAATATCAGCCATTTCTCGCCTCCTATTCCTTCAGGACTGCATCTGAGATTGAATCGAAGACTTCGATCATCCTGACGAGCCCGACAAACTTTTTCTTGTCTTCCAGCACAGGGACAAGTACCAGATCGTTATGAAGCATCAGGTATGCTGCCTTGGTAATAGGGTCGCCCGGCTCAACAAACTTCTTCGCCGGCGTCATGATCTCGCTGACAGGTTTTTCAGCCAGTTCCTTTGTGCCCTTTGTAAACAGTGTGTCCCAGATCAATGCCAGCCCTGATTCATCCTCTTCAGGGACTTGTGCCTTTGTGGTGGGTTTCATGAAGCGTGGTTCGAGACCCTTCAGGATATCCTTGAGCGATAGGGTGCCCATGAGATTGTACTTCTCATCGAATACGAGTATCGCCATCGGGTCAGGGTACTTCTTCGCGCTGATGAATGATACCTTGACGATCCTGATGGCCTGACCGATCGAAAACCAGTAGGGCACATGAGGATACTCAAAAATACCGATCATCACATCCTTTGCTGTTTTGCCGTTTGACATTTTGATTCCCTCCTTTTTTAATTAGCTTTTCTCTCAAGCTCTATCGAAATCTGAAACCTGTCCGGTCTCTTGACCGAACGGGTATACATAAAAAGTGTTTCTCCTGAATAGAAATATTGCGTTAAGAGTATGGCTGCCGAGTTCTCCGGCAGTCTGAGAATCCTGCCTTCATCGGCGCTGAGATAAGCGATATCTATATGGTTTCTAACTCTTGTAATCCTTATTCCGTACTTCTTTTCGAAAAGTTCTAATAGAGAAATGTTTTCAATATCATCCTCAAGTAGGAGCGGGCAAATGTGGTATGGGACATAACTTTCCTGCAATAAAACAGGCTCACTGCCCGTCAGGCGGAGCCTTTTTATATAGATAATATGCTTGTCCGGGGGAATATCAAGCCTGGCGTCAAGATCGTCAACAGGCATCATGACCGTACGGGCCAATAGGCTGGTGGAGAAATTCAGGCCCTCTTCAAACAGGGATTCCCTGAAGCTCGTCAGCATACTCAAACCTTCGGATACGACATTTTTACATATAAAAGTGCCTTTGCCCTGCTGACGCTTCAGATAACCGTGCCTGACGAGCTCGAGGACCGCTGTCCTTACCGTTGCCCTGCTGATGCTGAACATTGAACACAGGTCTTCTTCAGTGGGGATTTGGGAATTGAGTGCCCATTCTCCGCTCTCGATCTTCTTTTTCAGGATATCGTAGAGCTGCAAATAAAGTTTCTGATGATCTTCTCTGTTTATTAGTTCCATACAAACGTTTATTATATTGTTATTACAAACTTATAAAGTAATGAATAAAGTATAATGATGGAAAATGAACTTGTCAAGAGTTTTTTTTAAGGCATTATTTTTATGTTATAATTTAGCAATGTTCAATCTTTCAAAATTTTTCAAAAAGACCGTTGAAGTGAAAGAAAGAAGCAATGTTGTCACAGAGGCCCTTAAGGTCAAATATCAGGCATTTCAGAAGCTGCTCACCACAAACAATGAAGTGCTCGAGATTATGGCTGATATGGAAGAAAAGCTGTCAGGTGAATACCTGTTTGACGTGCATTTTCTAAAAACGAATTCCCGAATTCTTGGCTATAAGGTCGGAAATATTATTGAGCATCTGAACGCCCTTTCCAGAGATAAATATACGCAATTCAATAAAATTCATATTGATATTGGCGACGCAATAGAAAAGGTGCTCGAATACAAAATGGAAGTGCCTGTAAGCGACCTGACAATCCCGATCGAAAAGCTGAGCGGCAAGGAAACAGGCATTGCCGGCGGAAAGATCGCTCACCTTGGCGAAATAAAAAACGCGCTTAATCTCCCGGCGCCCGACGGCTTTTCGATCAGCGCCTATGCGTTTATAAAATTCATGGACCATAACCGGCTTATCGAAAAATTTAATGAAAGACTTTCCATGCTGAACATCGAAAACCTGGAAGAGCTGAATAAAGTCAGCAGGGAAATCTATGATATGGTCATACAATCGGAGGTCCCGCCGGATTTACAGAAGGCTATTACCGAAGCGTACTCATCATTATGTAAAAAGCTCGGCAGGGAAACAACGGTGTCCGTGCGAAGCAGCGCTATACGGGAAGACAGCGAATTCAGTTTTGCGGGTCAGTATGCCACGTTTCTTAATGTAACCGGTGATTCAGTCATTCAAAAATACAAAGAAGTAGTTGCAAGTCTATTTACCCCCCGTGCGCTTTTCTATTCCAAGACCAAGGGTTTTTCAGAAGGAGATATGGTTATGGCGGTCGGGGTGCTGAATATGATAGACGCCGCCGCTGCAGGGGTCATGTATTCGAGGGACCCCAATGACCCTCACTCCGATCATATACTGATAAATGCAATACACGGCCTCGGACTTTGGGTCGTAGACGGTACGATCACCCCTGACTCATATACCGTGTCAAGGCATCCTGCCGTGACAATCCTTGACAAAAGGATAGTAGATCAGGAAAAAATGCTTATCAATGGAGAAGACGGCAAACTGCAGGAGGTCCCGGTCCCTGAAGAACAAAGGGGAAAGCAGTGCGTCACCGATGAACAGATAAAACTCCTCTCAAAATATGCCCTCGAACTGGAAACCTTTTATGGAACTCCCCAGGATATTGAATGGGCTATCGGTCCAAACAAAAAACTCTATATTCTTCAATCAAGGCAACTGAGAACATTTACGGAGCTTTCAGCGCCGAACATATGCCTGCCGACACGCCTTGAGGGGTTTAATGTCCTTCTCGACAAAGGGGTCATTGCCTGTAAAGGCATCGGGTTCGGCAAGGCATTTGTCCTGAAAGAGGAAGAAGAACTGAATGATTTCCCCGAAGGTTCCGTGCTGATCGCAAAGCATACTTCTCCGAAATTCGTAACGGTTATGAACAAGGCCTCAGCCATCATTACCGATGTAGGAAGCGCTACGGGACACATGGCTTCATTATCGAGGGAATACCAGATTCCTACGATTCTTAACACCGAGGTTGCAACTGCGGTCATCCGGCACGGACAGGAGATAACGGTGGATGCCATTAACTGCAACATATATGAGGGCAAAGTCGAAATGCTCCTTGAATATGCAAGGAACAGGAAAGAACCTTATAAGGATACGCATATGTTCAAAACCCTTGAAAAGGTCCTGAAATGTATAGTGCCTCTTAATTTGACCGATCCCCAAAGTGAAACGTTCAGGCCGGAATCCTGTAAAACCTATCATGATATAACCCGTTTCGCTCATGAAATGGCCATGCATGAGATGTTCAATGCCGGGGATGACAAGCAGATTGAAGACGACGTGACTACTGATCTCTCGGCAGGTATTCCTGTAGGAGTGTGTATGGTGGACATTGAGGGCGGAATAAACGGGAATTTAAGAAAGGCGACCTATGAAGATATCCTCTCGATCCCTTTTATCGCGTTATTGAACGGCATGAAGAGCATGAGATGGCCGGCGCCGCCTCCGGTTGATGCCGGAGGCTTTATGGGAATGCTTGCCCACTCGGCCTCAATCCCTGAAGAGCAGCTCAGAGAGACGGCGAGAAAGAGTTTTGCCATCCTGACAAAGAATTATGTTAATTTCAGCATCCGTCTCGGCTATCACTTCTCCATGATCGAGGCATACGCCGGAGACAATCTCAATGACAATTATATCCGGTTCTTTTTTAAGGGCGGCGGAGCTGCCGTTGACCGCCGGTTAAGGCGGGTCAGGCTAATCACGGAAATCCTCAAAACAATGGGGTTCAGGGTAAATGTCAAAGAAGACGTCATCAACGCCATCCTTACAAAATACAGCCAGGCAACTACAGAGAAGTATCTGACGGTTATGGGCAAACTGACGGCTTATACCAAACAGCTTGATATGGCCATGTTCAACGACGCCGTCACCGATATGTATATTGATGACTTTGTACGGGAACATATAAAGAAATAAATTGAGCGATTCTTATGTATAAACCGTTTAAAATTGTCATTCTGAGCGAAGCGAAGAATCTCTCTTTAAGTGTGTAAGATTGCCACGTCGCTCTACTCCTCGCAATGACAACCTTAAAAGAATCGCTCAATTTAGGAAAGAAATAAATCCGACCTTGAGGGAAAGCCGGAGATATTAGGGAAATTGACCGTTTACACAAAACACCCGGATGTAGTTATGCGTGATGATTCCTCGGTCGAACTGCATTTATTAACCCGGCAATTTAATATGTAAGTTACGCTGCATATTTGATTTTCGGGTGTTCAAAGTATTTTCTAATCCTTCCGGGCAGTTTCTGAAGCTTTCTCATGTGCGAGACCATTTTTTGTTTCAA
>Ga0265292_1000469_pt1 | contig 57292 bp, 55 predicted proteins | sample Munlanlewell296A_FD_189080 | JGI IMG/M metagenome (GOLD analysis project Ga0265292, IMG submission 189080) | Leachate microbial communities from a municipal landfill in Southern Ontario, Canada - Leachate well 296A | ecosystem: Engineered > Solid waste > Landfill > Unclassified | place: Canada... | reverse complement strand
TTAGCCCGGTGAACCTGAGAACGTCTATTGATACCAAAGTGGACCAATTGTTAAAGAATGTCCGGTAACATTTTCATTTGAGCTAACGATTGCCTTCGGGTAACAGTTTATTTTGAGGCACTACGGGGGGTGATGGTTACCAACCACGCCAGGTTGACTTTTTCCCCGATCCTGTGTAAACTATGAATGATGTCATGCACACGTGTGCAGACAAGGCTCACTCCCCATGACCACGACAATTAAGGATATTGCCAAACGCACCGGGGTGTCGCACTCCACTGTTTCCCGCGCCTTGCGCGGTGATCCGCTGATCTCGTTTGCGACCGCCAAACGCATCCGGCAAGCCGCCAAGGATATGGCTTACCTGCCCAGCGCGGCTGCCCGCAGCCTTAAAACCAACCGTTCCCAGGTGCTGGGGGTAATTGCCAGTAGCATCGACGATCCTTTTTTTAGTGAAATCGTGTTCGGTATCGAAGAAGCCGCCCAGGAAGCCGGTTACCGTTTGTTCATTGGCGCCTCACAGCACGATCCCGCCCGCGAGCAGAAAATCGTCCAGGCGATGATGGAACACCGCACTGACGGCGTGATCATTTGCTCCTCGTCCTTTTCGCCCGACCAGGGCCGCCAGTTGTTGGAATACGGTTTTCCGATCGTGGTGGTCAACCACCAGGGCGCTGAAAATTTTCATTACTCGATCTTCCATGATGACTTGGACGGCAGCCGCCAGATCACCCGCCATCTGATCGAGCTGGGTCACCGGCGCATTGCGTACCTTGGCAATTCGCTCTCAGGCCGCACCACCCTGGACCGGCTGGCGGGTTTCAAGACCGAAATGCAGGCGGCTGACCTGACAATACCGAATGCGTACATTCATCATGTGGCCGGCAATGGGCCTCAGTTTGGCCTGGATGGCATTGAACAACTCCTCACCTTGAACCAGCCCCCGACTGCGATTGTATGTTTTAACGACATGCTGGCGATGGGCGTGCTGAAAGGTTGCCACATGGCGGGCTTAATCGTCCCAGACGATATTTCGGTGACCGGCTTCGACAACATCACCTTCTCCGCCTACACCCATCCACCCTTAACCACATTTGACCAACCCAAGCAATCCATCGGGACTGAGGCCGCGAGGCTGCTGCTTGATCTACTGGATACCAACCCGAACGGTTCCGTTTTTCAACCCAAAGAAATCGTCCTCAAAGGCAAGCTATTGGTGCGCAATTCCACCGCTGCCCCGCCTACTGCGCCTAAAACACACTAAAGTTATCACCCGAAAAATTATTCCCATCCTAGGAGAAGCGATATGGACACAATGAAAGCGCTGGTTATGAAAGATGTCGGTCGGATTGAATTTGAGCAGCGGCCCATTCCGCATGCCAAGGACCCCGATGACGTCGTCATAAAAATCCATGCGGTCGGGATTTGCGGCAGTGACGTCAAGATCGTCGAAGGCAAGCACCATTTCAAACCCAACACCGTGCTCGGGCACGAATTCTGCGGCGAGATCGTGGAGGTTGGGTCACATGTGCATCACATGAAAATCGGTGACCGGGTTGCGGTGGACAACAATATCCGCTGTGGATTCTGCGATTTCTGCCGCATGGGGCTGACCAGCCAGTGCGTGGACATTAAAACCAGCGCGCTGGGCGTGATGCGCGACGGCGGTTACGCCGAGTACACCATTGTGCCGGAAAAGCAGTGCTTCGTCCTGCCGGATGAAATCGACGACGTTCTGGGCACGCAGGTGGAAACCCTGGCGACGGTGGTCAATGGAATGAACACGCTGCAAATGCTGCCTTATGATTACGTGATGGTGATCGGGTTTGGTCCTATTGGCTACCTGTTCAGTCAGTTCGCCAGGAATATTGCTGCCAAGGTGGCGGTTACCGAGATCGACCCCTTCCGCATCGAAGTTGCCAGGCAGTGCGGTCTGACTGTTTGGAACCCGGAAGAAGTCAACGTCGTTGACAAAATCACCGAGTTTACCTACGGACGCAAGGCAGATATCGTCATCGAAGCCACGGGCAACGATTTAGCGACCGCCCTGAAGTGTGTTACCCCCGGCGGCAAGGTGTTGCCGTTTGGCATGGACTCGAGCATCACCACCACGGTCGTCCCTAACGAAATCACGCGCTGGGCGACCAAAATTCTGGGTCTGTATCTGGGACAGAACACCATGGTTCCGTCCATTCGCATCTTCCGCGAAAACCGCTTGAACATGGGACCTTTCTTCACCAAAGTCATCTCGCTGGATGACGGCATTAAGGCTTTCGAATACCTGGGTCTGGATATGAAGACCCTGGATCGCATTCCGAAGCAGGCTATGAAGATTGTGATGAAGCCGTAATTATCGCGCCTACTGGGATTTAAACCCTCGCCCCCGCGGGAGAGGGAGGAGGATTTATTCGTGACCCGTAAAGTAAATATCGCTGTAATTGGAACGGGACGCATGGGCAGTGTGCACGTCGCCAATCTGGTGCGTCACATCCCTGAAGCAAATTTGTCCGCCATCTGCGACATCCGGCTGGATGTTGCTCAGGCAGTAGCGGACAACCTGGGTATTCAACGCGTGGTACAGGATTACCGAGAGCTGCTGGCGGATCCGTCCATCGAGGCAGTGCTAATCGCAACCAGCACCGACACCCACGCTATGATTATCAAGGACGCGGCTGCTGCCGGCAAGCAAATCTTTTGCGAAAAGCCGCTGGCTTTGAACTTAAAAGACATCGACGATGCGCTGGCGGTGGTGAACCAGACGAAGGTCAAGCTGCAGGTTGGCTTTAACCGCCGCTTCGATAAGAGTTTTCAGCGCGTCCATCAAATCGTCGCATCCGGCGAAATTGGCAAACCGTGCATCCTGCATATTACCAGCCGCGACCCGGAACCGCCCTCGCTGGAATACCTGCGCACCTCCGGCGGCATGTTCCTCGACATGACGATCCACGACTTTGATATGGTGCGCTTCCAGGTCGGCGAAGTGGAAGAACTCTACGTCATGGGTAATGTGCTCATCACCCCGGAAATCCGAGAATTTGGCGATCTGGATACGACCATCGTTTCGCTCAAATTCACCAACGGTGCAATCGGTACGATTGACAACAGCCGCCAGGCGGTTTATGGCTATGACCAGCGCCTGGAAGTGCTTTGTAGCGATGGTGCGGCCATCGCCAACAACGAAGTTGAAACGACCATCACCAAGGGCGACCGCGGCGGTTTCCACAGTGCCAAATTGCCGCATTTCTTCATGCAGCGCTATGCTCCCTGCTACGTTGAGGAAGTCCGTCAGTTTGTGGAATGCGTGCAAGAAGATAAGCCGACCCCGGTCACCGGGCGTGACGGACGCATGGCCGTGGTGCTGGGCCAGGCAGCCTGGAAATCATTTCGCGAAAAACGGCCGGTCAAAATCAGTGAATTTGACCAGGTCTAACTTCGCCCTGCTGCACAATCTAAAAATAAAGGCTTAATTTATGAAACTGGGTTTCCACGGCGCCACCACCATGACCTCCGATCTGGTTACCGATGTCGAAATCAGTGCACAGGCCGGCTTTAGCGGGCTGGAGGTTTGGGCTGAGAAAGTCGATCGCTACCTGCAGGATCATTCTCTCAATGATCTGAAGGCTTTGTTCGCCCATCACAACATAGCACCGCTGGCGCTGGATGCAATCGTATTTATCGGTTTTCGCGGCCAGGAATACCCTCAAATTCAAGCCCGCTGCCGGGAATTGAGCGCCATAGCCCAGGCCATCCACTGCCCGACCATCGTCGTGGTGGCCGGTCCCCTGCCCGCCCGGGAGACCACTTGGGATGAAGTTGTAACGGAATACGTAAGTGTCCTGCGCGACCTTGGCAGTATTGCTGAGCCGTACGGCGTGAAGCTGGCTTTTGAGTTCCTTGGTTTTGGCTGGACGTCGGTGCGCACTCCGCGCGGCGCGCACGAAATCATCCAGAAAACCGGCCGGGCGAATATTGGCATGTCCTTCGACGCCGCCCACTTCTACGGCGGTGGCGGATTGCTGGAAGAACTGGATGCCATCGACCCCGGGCGAATCTTTACCTTTCACCTCGATGACCTGGATGACGCGCCGAAGGAAGCTTTCTCTGATAGCATTCGCATCCTCCCAGGGAAAGGCGTGGTGCCGTTGCACGCTATCTGCGCCAGGCTCAAGACGATTGGATACGACGGTCCTTGCGCGATTGAGCTATTCCGGCCGGAATACTGGCAGCAAGACCCCTTCGAAGTCGCGCGAAAAGCCAGGAACGCAGCGCTGCAAATCCTGACACCTCACTTTTCTATCGACTAACGGCATATCCATTTACAGGCAAAACCCTTGTCCCTCCCCTGTAACCTGACCCAACCGCAAGAAAACGAATATCTCAACTGCATCCGCTGTGGTTTGTGTCTGGCAGTCTGCCCGACTTACGGCGTGTATAAAACCGAGACTTCTTCCCCACGCGGGAGGGTTGCTTTGGCGCGTAAAAGCCTGGAAGGCGAACTAGAGCTGACCGCCAACCTGACCGAACAAATGTATGCCTGCCTGGATTGTCTGGCCTGCAATGACATTTGCCCGGTTGGCATCCGCCCGGCTGACCTGGCGCTCGAGATGCGTCACGTGCAGGAACAAATCCGCCCTTCTGGCTGGAAGGACACGCTGTTTGGCGGAATAATTTCCAGACCCGGCCGGATGGAGGCTGCCACTCTGCCGCTGCGCATCTACCAGCGCAGTGGCCTGCGTCATCTTGTTTACACGCTCCAGGTTCAGAAATTACTGCCTGCCAAGCTGCGCGACCTGGAAGGCATGCTGCCCCGCCTCCCACGGCGCCCGCTGCGGCAGGTGCTGCCGGAAGTTACCAACGCCCACAGCGAGAGCCGCTACCGGGTTGGGTTTTTCCTGGGTTGCGCCCAGAGTCTTTTGTTTGCAGATGAATCAGCCGCCACAGTTCGTGTGTTAGCCCGCAACGGCTGTACGGTGGTCACACCAAAGGACACAGTTTGCTGCGGCATGCCGGCTGCCGGGTATGGGCGCATGGACCTGGCCAAAGCGCACGCGCGTTTTAATATCGCCTTGTTCGAGAAGACCGCGACCGATGTCATCATCACCGATTGCGCGACCTGCGGCTCGAAACTCAAGGAATACGGGCAGATGCTGGCTGACGAACCGGAATGGGCCGAACGTGCAGTCGCTTTCAGCGCCAAAGTCCGCGACATTAGCGAGTTTTTGATGTCCATTCCGCTGGAAAAACCTGCCGGACGGATCGAAGCGCGCGTCACCTACCATGATCCCTGTCACCTGCGCCGCGCCCAGAACGTATGGCAGCAGCCGCGCGCGCTGATGCAACTGATCGACGGCATTGATTTGGTCGAACTGCCCGAATCGGATTGGTGCTGCGGCTCGGCTGGCAGCCAACTGATCACCCATTACGAAACCTCGCTGGCCGTGCTGGATCGCAAGATGGATAACCTGAAAAGCACGGGCGCCGAGATGATCGCCTCCGGCTGCCCGGGCTGCCAGATGCAATTGACTACCGGGACCAAGCGCCGCCAGCTGGATGTGAAAGTGGTTCACCCGATCGTTTTGCTCGACCAGGCTTATGCGGCTGAAGAGAACCCCCAATGAACCCAACTCTGATTGCTGAATTCATCAAAATCATTGGCAAAGATGGCGTACTGACCTTGCCGGAAGACCTGGCCGTGTACAGCTACGACGGCACCTTTGAGGAACACCGCCCGGATGTGGTGGTTCTGCCAACCAGCACCGAACAGGTCAGCCAGGTTGTTCAGCTGGCAGCCCGGGACCAGATTCCAGTCGTAACACGCGGCATGGCCTCCGGACTGGCAGCCGCGTCGGTGCCATTCAGCGGCGGCATTGTGCTTTGCCTGACGCGCATGGATCGCTTGCTGGAGCTTGACGAAGAAAACGCCATCGTTCATGTGGAAGCCGGGATCATTACGGCCAATTTGCAGGCGGAGGTCGAAAAGCAGGGGTTGTTCTACCCGCCCGACCCATCCAGCATCCGCCATTCCACCATCGGCGGCAACATCGCCTGCAATGCCGGCGGCCCTCGCTGCCTGAAATACGGCGTCACCGGCGACTATGTGCTGGGTTTGACTGTCGTCCTGGCGGACGGCCAGATCATCCATACCGGCGGCAAAGTGATCAAGGACGTGGTGGGGTATGACCTGACCGCCCTGTTCACTGGGTCGGAAGGCACGCTGGGCGTGATTACTGAAGCGCTGCTGCGTCTGACTGCCAAACCCAAATTTGCCCGCACCGCGCTGGTGGAATTCAATTCCATTGCGGATGCCTCTCAGACGGTCAATGCCATTCTCTCAGCCGGGATTGTGCCTGCTACCCTGGAACTGATGGATCACACGGCCATTTCGTGCATCGAAGAAGCCATGCACCTTGGCTTACCGCAGGATGTCGAGGCCATTCTGCTGGTCGAGACCGACGGCCAGGAGGAGTCCTCGGTAACCCGCGAGATCGAGACAGCAGCCGAAATTTGCACCCGCTGCGGCGCGCGTAAAGTCACGGTTGCCAGAGATGAAAGCGAGCGCCAGAGACTGTGGAAAGCCCGCCGCTCGGTCGCGCCCGCACTGGCGCGCCTTGCGCCTAACAAACTGGGCGAGGACATCACCGTACCCCGTTCCGCCATCCCGGAAGCGGTACGCCGCCTGAAACAGGTCAGCGCAAAATATGGGCTGCCAATCGTCATCTTCGGTCACGCCGGCGACGGTAACCTGCATCCTAACATTCTGTTCGACAAACGCGACCCGCAGCAGTGGGCCAAGGTGGAGCAGATGGTCGCAGAGGAATTTGCCATCGCGCTCGACCTCGGCGGCACCCTCTCGGGCGAACACGGGGTCGGCACCCTCAAACGTCCATATATGGAACACGCCTTGGGTCCGGTCTCGGTTGCCATTCAAAAACGCATCAAAAAGGCGTTTGACCCAAACAACATCCTCAATCCAGGCAAAGTCCTGCCGGACTAATTCAACCTTGCCACAATCATTACCATCCAGTGTTAAATGAAGGAGACAATAATGAGCGATATAAAAGTACCCAAAGGTTACCTGGCCACCAGCCAACCCGACCTGTTCTTCGAGGATAACGGGGTTGGCCGCATGAAAAAGGAAGTCTGGGAGTCCAGTGATGAGCAGATTGACGCGATTCTGGCCGATTACGGCGTCCCCTCACCGGTTGAGTGGGGCAAACCCGGTTCCTACATTCAAACCACCACCCGCTGGCAGGTGGAAGCCAACCGCAGGAAAAATGACGTGGTCTTTATCCCGGTCGGCTGCACCGAACTGCACGGGCAGCACCTGCCCAGCGCCGCGGATACCCTTTACGTCAGCGCCATTTGCGAAGGTGTGCGGCGCTTCACCGCCAAACGCGGCGTCCCGGTCAACCTGGCGCTGCCCCCGCTGAACTACGGCGGACACCCCTACCATCACGTGGGCATGCCGGGTACGGTCATCGTCCGCGAGCATGTGGTGCGCGAGATGATGATCGACGTCATGCTGGGCTTATGGAACGACGGCTTCCGCAAACAGTTGATCGTCAATAATCACGGTCAGCTTTGGATGCTCGAATCGGCTGTGCAGGAATTTGTCAAACGCTACCAACTGCCCGGCATTTTCCGCGCCATCGACTGGCACCGCGGCGTGCGTGAATTCTTCCGCCCGGTCGAACGCGGCGGTCAAATGAGCACCAATTTTGTCCATGCGGACGAGTCGGAGACCTCGCTGAGCCTACTGCTACACCCCGAGATGGTGGACATGAACTACGCAGTCGATACCGAGGGCAAGAGCTACCTGCCCGAAGGTCATTTCGACAAATCGGTTGACCCCTTCGGGCGTCCCAGCCGCTGGTCGGAGGGCGAAGGCCACTTTGCCATCGAAATTGCCGCCACCCCGGAAGGCGTGGTTGGCAAGGCTAAATCCGGCACTGCCCAGAAGGGAAAACGCCCCATGGCTGCCATCCTGAAATATCTGACGCTGTGGCACGACGATGTTCTGGCAGCCTTCCCGGCTGGCAAAGTGCCACCGGTGGAAGAGGTCACGCTGCGCACCGAGAAAGAAATGGAACCCTATCTGCGCGAACCACTCAGTCCAGGTTGGAAGCCCGTTTACGGCATCCCACGCATCGGTCAGGGTACAGAAGTCTAACTTTTTCCACTGATTAACCCACAAGGAGAATGGCTATGAACGGCAAAATGGAAGGCGTCACCCTGGTGGCCGATTGGGATCCAAAACCAGGTTTTAAATTGGGTAAAAAGGATATCGAAGGCCGTCAGACGTATCTTGGCAGTCTGGTGTGGCGCAATCCGCGCTTCGAGATTCGCGAATACGACATCCCCACCCCTGGCGACGATGAAGTTCTGCTTGAGGTGAAAGCCTGCGGGATTTGCGGCTCTGACGTTCACATGGCGCAGGCGGATAAGGACGGTTACATCTTCTATCCGGGTTTGACCGGATTCCCAAGCATCCTCGGGCATGAACTCTCCGGCGTGGTGGTCGAGGCCGGCAAAAAGGCGCTCGACAAGGTGACCAACAAACCGTTCAAAGGCGGAGAGGCGGTCACGACTGAGGAGATGTTGTGGTGCGGCAACTGCAAACCCTGTGCTGACGGCTACCCTAACCACTGCGAGCGGTTGGATGAAATTGGTTTCAATGTAAACGGGGCGTACGCCAAATATCTGGTCGTCCCGGCTCGAACGTTGTGGAGTCTTGACCCGCTGCGGGCGATTTACAAAAACGAGCAGGATCTCTTCGTTGCCGGCAGCATCGTCGAACCAACTTCGGTAGCTTACAACGCAGTCATCGAGCGCGGCGGCGGTATACGCCCCGGCGACCGGGTGGTCATTCTGGGCGGCGGTCCGGTTGGCCTGGCGGCCTGTGCCATCCTCAAACGCGCCGGTGCTTCGAAAGTCATCATCTCCGAGACGCAGGATAACCGCGCGCAAATGGCTTTGAGTCTGGGTGCTGATTACCACATCAACCCGCTGAAGGAAGATTTTGCTGACCGGGTGTTGGAAATCACCAACGGCATGGGCGCCGACTTGTTCATGGAAGCCACCGGCCTGCCTGAAGTGGTTTATCCGGGTATCGAACGGGTCATTTGGGAAGGCCGCACGCTCAATAGTAAGGTGATTGTTACCGCGCGCGCCGAAGCCAAAATGCCGGTGACCGGCGAAGTGCTGCAAGTGCGCCGAGCGCAAATCATTGGCGCCCAGGGGCATTCCGGACACGGCACCTTCCCGCGCGTCATCGAATGCATGGCGGATGGCATGGACATGACCAAAATGAGCACCAAGAAGATCAGCCTGCATGAACTGCCGGAAAACGTCATCAAGTTACAGACCGACCGGTCTGAAGCCAAGATCACTTATATCGCATAATTCCTATCGGCCAGAAAAGGGGTCAGGTGCAGGTTTGGCCTGGCCCCGCCAGCCGGAAGAACGCCATGAACCTTTCGATCGTCCTCTCCACCCAGCAAACCCAATTCCAGGCAGCGACGCTTTCAGGCGCGCTTGAAACCAATTTGGCCAAGGTTGCCAACCTTGGCTATCAGGGTGTTGAACTGGCCATCCGCGACCCAAAGCTGGTGGAACTGGACTCACTGGCAGCGCTCACCAAAAAATACGGTTTGCGCGTACCGGCCATCGGCACCGGGCAGGCCTGGGGTGAAGAAGAGTTGTCCTTCACCGATCCTGCTCCAGCCGTGCGCCAGGCGGCCGTCGCGCGCATTCAAAGCCACATTCCCCTCGCCAAGCATTTCGGGGCAGTGATTATTATCGGGCTGGTGCGCGGGATTGTAAAACCCGACATCGATCCGGCGCAAGCCATGACCTGGCTGATCGAGGCACTGCAAGCGTGCAGTCTTGCTGCTGCTCCCCACGGCGTGCAGCTGGCGTTGGAACCGATCAACCGTTATGAGACCAGCCTGATCAACACCGCCGCTCAGGGATTGGCGCTGATCGAGCAGGTTGGCGCTGACAATTTCGGCCTGCTGCTCGACACTTTCCATATGAACATCGAAGAACCGCAAATCGAAGCCAGTATTGCTGCTTGCGGCGCGCGTATATTTCATTTTCACGTCGCTGATTCGAACCGCTGGTATCCCGGCGCCGGTCACCTCAATTTCCGCTCCATACTTAAACAACTTAGCGCAACCGGGTACCAGGGATTTGTATCCGGAGAATTTCTACCTCAACCCGATGTGGACACCGCTGCCCGTAAAGCTATTTTGAATTTGAAATCATACATATAAAATGGTTACAATCGAATTCGGGTTAATCGTAAATCACGGTTCACACCGCTGATGGTTGCCATTCGCTGGAGCCAGGGAAATTATGCATGAGATTCAAGCAAAGACCGCCCCGCTCGTAAACCTCAGTCAGGTCAAGTGCATCACTGGCTTCGACGCGATCCGGGCAACTTATCCGGATTACCTCACCGACGAGTCACGGTTGACCGCCAAGCCCTTCGATTGCTTATTCTTCCCAAAAAACGAGGGGGAACTGGCCGCCGTGCTGCGCGATCTGAATGAGCAGAGAATCCCGGTGACCATTGCAGGCGCGCGCACCGGGCTGGTCGGCGGCAGCGTACCCCCGGCTGGTGCTTTGATTTCGCTGGAGCTGTTCAACCAAATCGAAGCAGTTCGCTTCGACCCGCACCTGGACGAATGGCGGGTCAGCGCGCAAGCCGGCGTCAGCCTGCTCGACCTGGAAAACTTTTTAGCCTCTCACCAAGCGCCCGGGCTAAACGATGCCCCAGAATCAATCCGAGCTGAGTTGGCCCGCTTCAAACTCGACCCTGTGGATTATTTTTACCCGCCCGACCCCACTGAAACGACGGCTTCTTTGGGCGGGACGGTAGCCACCAATGCATCCGGCGCGCGAGCCTATCGGTACGGTCCTACCCGCGCCTGGATTCGCGGCTTACGCGTCTTTCTGGCAAACGGCGAATATCTAGACATTCCGCGCGGCAGATATTTCGCCTCCCCTTTCGGGTCGTTTACGATTTTCTCCGCAAACGGAAAGAGTTGTTCCTTTAATATCCCGGATTATACGCTGCCCGCCACCAAAAATGCCGCCGGGTTTTTCACCGCTCCGCAAATGGATCTGATCGACTTGTTCATCGGATCGGAAGGCGTGCTGGGAGTGATTACCAAGGTGGAAGTTGCGCTGCTCGAGCGGCAAAACAAAATCGCTATGATCCAATTCCTGGATTCAGACGACCGGGCGGTGCAGTTGACCCAGGCCCTACGTTCGGATTCCCGCCTGGCCCTGGATTATTTGGAGTTTTATTCCGAAAACACGCTTCAATTGCTGCGCGATCTGCAAAATAAACCGGGCTTTCCCGCCGGGATACCACCGATCTCGCCCGATGCTCGCGCGGCGCTCTTTTTCGAAATGGACTACGACCCGGAAACGGATGAATTCGACATCAGCGCATTGGAAGAGACGATATCAAGCTGCGGCGCCGACCTGGCCAACTCATGGGCGGCAACGGACGAACGCGAGGTGGACAATTTCAAACGGTTACGGCATCTGGTGCCCGAAACCATCAACAGCATCATTGCCGAACGCAAGCGCCAATACCCCGGAATTCACAAGCTGGGCACCGACCTGGCTGTTCCCGACCAGTTTTTGCAGGAAATATGGGATTTTTACAAAAGCAAATGCGATGCAGGGCATTTTGAATGGGTTGCCTTCGGGCACATTGGCAACAACCATATTCACGTCAATATCTTGCCGCGCGACATGCAGGAATTAATATCCGCCCTCGAATTGTTCGAGGACTTTGCCCGTCGGGCAGTTGAGTTGGGCGGATCTGTCTCCGCGGAGCATGGTATAGGCAAGCTCAAGCAAAAATTTTTTCGTTTGATGTACACATCCGCGCAAATCGAGCAGATGTGGCAGGTGAAGCTCACCCTTGACCAAAATGTGATTTTGAACCCGGGGGTTCTCTTCCAATCGCAATTTAATCATCGTAAATGGTTCACGTGTAGGGGAACTGGGATTTAACAATTACGTAGGTAACACCTGGCATCCCCGTGCCCGAAGCCTTCGATGATTCGATTCAAGGCACGGGGTTAACGGACATTCTTGCCATGTTGTGAATAACCCCGTGCCGCTACATAAAATTACCCCTTCACCGCTCGATATCCGCGCCACAAAAGAAAGGCGCGATTCATAACGCTCAAACAACATCCTGATGCGGAGCGCATCCAAAAATCAAAGCTTTTCTGCGTAGCGGCACGGGGATTTAAAAAACACGAGGAAAACACCCAGTGGCCCCCTGCCCGAGACATTCAATGATTCTATTCAGGCATGGGGTTAACGGACAATATTGCCATGTTACGAAAATCCCCGCGCCGCTACATATAATTATCCCTTCACCGCTCCAGCCAGCATGCCACGCACAAAGTAACGCTGCAGACTAAAGAACACGAGCATCGGCAGCAGCATGGAAAGAAATGCGGCGGCGGTCAGCAAATGCCAGCCAGCGCCGAGTGAAGAAACCATATTCGCAATTTGATAAGTCACCACCGGCGTAGTGCTGCCAAGGAACACCAGTGCGACCAGCAGATCGTTCCACACCCAGAGAAACTGGAAAATCCCCAGCGAGGCGATTGCGGGAAGCGCCAGAGGAATTGCCAGCATATAAAAAGCTGTCCAGTGAGACGCTCCATCCAGATAGGCTGATTCAAACAAGTCGCGCGGCAATGTTCCCAGGAAGTTGCGCATCAGGTAAATCGCATACGGCATGCCAAAGCCGGTATGGAACAGCCATACGCCAAGGAAAGTGCCGTTCAGACCCATCTGAGCATATACCCGCGAGATTGGCACCATCGTCATTTGCAACGGCACAACCTGGAGACCTACCAGAATGGCAAAGAGGAGCATGCGTCCTTTGAAGTCGAGCCAGGCGAAGGCATAACCTGCCAGCGCCGCCAGAAGGATGGGTAAAAAGGTCGCTGGAATCGTTACCAGCAGGCTGTTGACAAATGCGCGGCCCATTCCACGCGGGTTAAGTACATCGGACAGATTACAGCGCAAATCCGTCGAAGCCGTACCCGCTGCGCAGTCCTCGGTATAAGTGCGTGTGCCGCGGTAACCGACCAGGGCATCGATATAGTTGCTTAGGGTAAACCGCGGTTGCTTTTGCACGCCGGAAATATCGTTCAGGTGGACCACAATACTTGCGGCTGTTTGGGGACTCGGAATTTCCTGGGTTCCCATATGCGGCTGACCGTTATATTCATCTTTGAGCGACGCCAAAAGCAAAACCGACCGGTTGAACTGCCGGATCAAATCAGGATTGGTCAAATCTGCGGCAGCAATCAATTTACCGTCACTGCCGTGGCAGGATGCGCAATTTTGAACGTATTCTTGCGAACCGAGGGGCTTATTTAAAATCGTCCACCATCCGGAACTTTGAATAGCCTGAAGCGGCCGCAGAGAGGTGATCAATAACCCGAAGGTCGGCAGCACCCAGATTAAAACCATAAGCAGGATGACCAGGTTTTTGGGGAGGCGGGCAAAAAAAGCGTTGATTTTTTGACGGTTCATCGCATCTCCTCCTGGGCAACAAAGCGCCGGATATTGAGATATATAAACGGGATAATGGCCAGCACCAGAACGACCGCGACGGCCGTGCCGCGTCCGGTGTTGAAGTTAAGATACATTTCGGAGTACATGCGGTTGGCGATCACATCCGTGTTGTAATTTCCGCCGGTCATCACATAAACAATATCGAACTGTTTGAGCACATTGATGACCATGGTGGTTATGACAACGATCACTGTTGGCATAATGATCGGCAGCGTTATTTTCCAGAAGACATTCCACTCATTGGCGCCGTCCACGCGGGCGGCTTCGATAATTTCATCCGGCACGGATTTGAGCGACGAGGAAAGGATGGTCATGCAGAACCCAGTCCAAATCCAGATGCCAACAACGATCAAGGCGTATGTGTTTAAAACCGGAACGGTCAGAAATGAGATTGGCTTACCGCCCAGCGCTGTAATGATTGCGTTCAACAGCCCAACCTGCACCTGCTGGGTGCCGTAGCTGTACACAAACTTCCAGATCACACCTGCCCCGACGAAGGAAATGGCCATAGGCATGAACAAGATCGATTTAGCCAGCGCTTCATTTTTAATGCCGTCAACCAGTTTGGCAAACAACAAGCCTAAAATTACCGTTCCAGCCACCATAAAGATGATCCACTTGATGGTGTTACCGTAAGAAGATAACCAGAACGAATCCCAGAAGGCTTTGGCTGAACCGGTGTTAAATTCTGCGGTCAACGCATAGCGGTAGTTTTCGAGAACGCCCCAGCACGGACGGCCTTCCACGCAGGTGGTCGCTACCGGTGCAGTTCCGTTCCTGTTCAGAAAGCTGAGCTGAATAGTGTTGAACATGGGATAAACGATAAAGAACAACATGATGATCAGCGCCGGTGCAAGATAATAGAACGGCGCCAGCTTACCTTGCTGCATAATTCTTGGAACGGGTCGGGCTGCCATGAATACCACCTCCGCTCGGGGCGTAAACCTCACGCCTGATTATGAATAGAAATGAGAAGAGCAGAGGCGGGGTTAGCCGCCTCTGCTTCAGTCACCTTATTTTATTTACTGGTTAAGCGCTTCTGCCTGAGCGGAAGCAATCGTCGCCAGGATGGCATCCAGATCGCCGCCGTTCACGTAATCCGTGATTCCGGTAAATTCGGCACTGCCGAAACCACCCGGAATGGAATCGCCAATGTCAGGGGTAAATCCCTGCGCGGCATAGAAAGCATCACCCTTCTTGACCAGAGATGGATCGGTGTAGTTGCCCGCACCAGCCTTGTTTGGGGTCAGGTCAAAGCCAGCCTTTGCCCAGGCAACGCCGCCCTCAGGTGATGCAAGGTAGCTGACCAGCGCCTTGACAGCCGGCTTATCGCTGAACGCCATCATCCAGTCCGAACCGCCCTGCAGACCTTGAGCACCGGGGATGACGAAGAAGTCATAGTCTGTCCCAAATACAAGGTTGGGATATTGTTTGACGATCTCGCCGCCAGCAAACCCGGACTGCTTAACCATATAAGCTTCGGGCGGATCAGAGAAGACCTTCAAAACCGCATCGACGAAGCCGGTCGAGAGGGTTCCATCCGCGCCGCTGACCGTATAAGCCGAATCCATGGCCCATTTGCCATAGGTCTCGTATGCTGCTTTCACACCTGGATCATTGTACGGTACAGTGCCTTTGATGATGTTCATCACATATTCGGGGCCTTGTTGGATCAGCAGAAGGTCCTGGATGAAGTCTGTGCCAGTCCAGCCAGTGGCATCGCCTGATTCAAAGCCTAGTGACCACGGCACATTGCCATCGGCGACCATCTTGTCAACCAGAGCAACCAGCTCGTCCCAGGTAGTCGGGACAGTATATCCGGCTGCCTCGAAGTTGACCGGGCTGTACCAGATGATGGTTTTGATGTCGGATTTCACGGGTAAACCAAGCCATTTGTCGTTGATCACACCCGGGTCAATTGCTCCAGGAATGTAAGCATCCCGGCTGGCGCCCAGTGATTCCATGTCTTTTAGCAAATCCTGGTATTGTGTCAGCTGAGTCACATTCCAGAAAGCGATATCTGGCGGCGTTCCAGCCTGAACGCGAGTGTCCAGCAACGCCTGATCGCGGGTCGATTCCGGCTTGAAAACGATCCCGCAGGTATCTGCCAGCGGTTTCAGGATTTGATTCAAGCGTTCCTCTTCCTGCCCTGACCATTGATACAGCATGGTGATTTCATCGCCAGAGGCTGCACCCATGCACATATCAGCGGTTTCAGGGGGCATTTCTTCAGTTGGCGTTGCGGCCGGAGCTGCGCATGCAGCCAGCGCCATGGCAGCCAACACAAGAATAGCGGTCATCTTCCAAACTTTTAGCATCTTTTCCTCCTAAACTGAATGGCTTGTTTTATGTGGGTCGATTGTCATCATTTTTTGTCGGTGCACCACCATCCTTTCAGTGTTTTTGCGTACGAGATGGTTCTCGCAAGCGCGACATGGCTTTTGTAACTGGGACGGTTGCATAACCAAAATAGCAGGGAGGCCAAGATTAGCCGTGTGGTAAGCACGGTTTTAAAAAGGGTAATTGATTTTTATTGGCCAGCACAATCTATGTAAACGGGCAGCACGATGGTACAAAAGATCTGTTTTGCAATGCAGCCGAGTAAGGGGTTTGGGCAGCAAAGCCAGGAAAATAGTGGCAACCCCACGCAAATAGGCGAATATAGTCTAGGTATTCCGTCAAAGACGGATCAATTTTATGCCTATAAATTGTAATATCTTTTACTAGAAATTACAACTTTTAAATCATCAGCCATGAATACTGGCTGAGTTGCCTACCTGACCAAACGAAAATACCCAATATTAGGTCTTTGCTGGAGCGTTGTTTGGACTAACAGCCGGGAGATTCGTAAAAAATGGCGGACAAAACTGTGAACGATGCAAGCGGATAAATTTCTTCCCGTCCAGTGTTAAAACAGCGATTCGTGCGGATACTTCTCATCGAGCTTGGCCAGGGCAAAAGACCCTGCCGCACCCAAAATGAATAACGCCGCACAGACAGCAATTGTCCAACCGGTCACGCCCCCTGGAATGATTGCGGTGGTCGATCCTAACACGATCCCCAAAATAAAATGGTACATGAAGGGGTAGGCTTTTTTGAACAACCAAGCAATCAACTTGGCCAGCAGTAGAATAATAAGGACCAGACCCAGCGTCAAAGGGATGATGACGCTAAAATCCAGCTGCCGGATACCGGATGCCATGGGCTGATACAAACCAAGATAGATCAAGAAATTGGACGGACTCATGCCCGGGACGATTAATCCCAAACCCACCAGCATGCCGCTCAAGGTCCAGGTGCCAAAGGTGGGCGTCAGCGTGACATTATTGATAGTCTCCATCCAGCGCATGAAAAAGAATGTGCCGAATGCCATGATAATCAGCACGCCCCAGTGCCAGGTTTTGCGGCCTTGTTTGCCCGCCGTAGCGAACAGGGAGGGAAATGTGCCGGAGATAAAGCCAATGAATAGCCAGGTGAACTGGGCGGCAAAATGAGTGAAGGCGTAATCTACCACGGAGGAAAAGCCGACAATCCCCAGCACAACGCCAATGCCGACCGGCAGGAAGAAGCGGACATTCTGCAGGAACTTGACTTGAAGATTGGCCAGAAACCGCATTAGCGGCTCATACAACCCGAATACCACCGCCAGAACCCCGCCGGATAAGCCGGGAACAATAGCCCCAATACCCACCAGGATGCCTTTCAATAGCCGGATCACCCATTCGACGGCCACATTTTTTCCCTGAGTCAAACTGCTGGTTTCTGCCATAAAGTACCCTTGTTTGTGTCTGGATCCAGCCGCGTGGTTTGCGGACGGTTTTGAGCCGTATGATTATAAATCAGCTTGAGCGTTAAAAGCGAGTTTGGTTGATGACGACATGGTTGTAAAGTTTCTCAAAAAAGAGGCTTTTTGAAGGCACGTACCCAGAGCTGGTTAGTTACTGGTAAACTTAACCATCACCCAAATCAGCCCCTTGTGACCTCTTCACGATTTGAAGGCTAAATGGGTGACCACCTGTCCCACTTAAGGGGTGTTCGCAGTCATTAGAATGGCGAAACGTTCAGGTTTTGTCGCATCTACCGGTCTATAGCAGCTATGCGTCATCATTCCAAAAGCAAACAGTATAAAATGGATTGGGGATGGAAAGGAAAATTTTTTCTTCAGGCCATCGTTCCATGTGGATGAACAAATTTAAACAGTTCGGGCTTACCATTGATCAAATATTTCAGGCAGCATTTTCACCGGATGCTGAAAAAACACATCTCTGGTTGCCGATAATTTGGATTGGGTCGCTCATTCTTGCCGGCGCGATCCTGTGGGGGATATTTTTTAACTGGGGAAACATTCCCTTCGATTACATGGATTGGGCGGAAGTATGGGCAGCGCGCATGCAGGCCTGGCGGGATGCTCTACTAAACAACACCATCCCATTTCATCTGTCCGACGTGGCTGCCATGCGCACCGAATCGGATCGCTATTTTGCGGTGGCGGACATGGTCTCTTCGCCGCAAGTTCTCTTGTTGCGCTGGCTGGAAGTCGGCCCATACACGCTGGTCAACAACCTCTTTCTATACGGGATTGCTTCTTATTATTTATTGCGTATTCGGAAAAAATACAACCTTTCCTTATACGCGTTTTCTCTTTTATTTTTCTTGTTTCATTTCAATGGTTTCATCGTTACCCATTTATCGATCGGGCATCTGAGCTGGGGCGGATATTACTTATTCCCTGCATTCGTTTTATTCGTTATGGAATTATTGGAAGGCGACCGAAGCTGGCAGTGGGTCGCCAAAATGGCAGTTCTGCTGTTTTTCATCTTCATGCAGGGATCTTTCCATCACCAGATATGGAGTGCGATCGTCCTTGGGATTATTGCGCTTATCCGCTGGCGTTATGCTTCCCAGATTTTAAAAGCAGGCGTATTTGCCATCCTGCTGAGCACGCCGCGGATTCTTCCTGTTTTCTTTGAAATGGGCCCCAAAATTTCCGGGGGGCACGATTTTTTAGGAGGATATCCATCATTGAGAAATCTCGTGCTGGCGTTGACCTATAATTCTACCCCGGACAATGCATGGCCGGGATTAGTTTTTGATAGCAGACTGGGCTATTGGGAATTTGATATATTCACCGGCTGGGTGGGATTAATTTTTCTTTTTGGTTTCGGCGGCCTGGCAATGGCTTTCTGGCATTATCGCGAGCGCAAATTCCCAGTTTTAGTCGTGCCAGTACTCGCGCTGGTCTTTTTATCCATCGGCGATAATTTTCTGAAAGCCCTTTTTTATAATCCCGTCCTGGTTTCCAGTGAACGAGTCGCCTCACGCATGATCGGCCTGGCGTTGGTGATTGGGCTGATCTTATCGGCTATATATTATCAAAAGACGCTCGATCGGGTGCGCAAATCGACCGTTCTTCAATTAGCCCAGGTGGTTTTTTTACTTGTCCTGGCAAAAGATCTGGTTTTGCATACTTTACGCTGGTCGGTCGCGAATGCTTATCTTGCCCTGGGTGTCACCCGCCGCGATCTTTCCTCGGTTCACATTTCCAACCACCCTGACCCGGATTATTTCCTCGCGCTGGGCATTGGAGCGTTCGTGTCGATCCTGACCATGGTGTTTCTGGTTTGGGTTGTTCGGAATGAATCGGCGGTCATTAAATCAAAAACCCCTTTGGAAACACCATAACCTTATATTTTTCTTCTCTAATAAAACTACTATCTAATCACATATAGAAACATAAGGCATCGTTCCCTTGCCGGACGGGAATAAGCCGCTGGTTATTCAGTTTCAACCAGAATTTTTGTCCAGAGAAACTGGATTTGCTTCCCTTGTTTGCGTGAATACGTTTCCAATACGCGCTGCCGGGCGAAATTGTGCTCGACAATTGGAGCCGGGTAATCCCTGTCAATGACCGCATTAAAGGCAATCTGCTCGGCTGTGGATCATCTCAGTTCCACTACTTGCCGCGCAGCAGCAAGCATTGCCGAATCACTTAACCTTTTTTGATTTTGCGGGCATAACCCTCTGGCTTATCGGGTTCTTCTTCGAAGCGGTTGGCGATTCCCAGTTAACCAGTTTCAAATCCCGCCCCGAAAACAAGGGGAAGGTTCTCAATTCCGGCGTCTGGCACTGCACACGGCGCCCCAACTATTTCGGAGATTCGGCCCAATGGTGGGGTTACTTCCTGATTGCGGCAGCTGCCGGCGGGTGGTGGTCCATTTTTAGTCCCATCCTCATGACCCTCTTCCTACTGCGCGTTTCCGGCGTTGCGCTGCTTGAAAAGACCCTGGAAACTCGTCCCGGGTATAAAGAGTACATAGAAACTACCAGTCCGTTCGTCCCCTGGTTTCCCCGCAAGAAGGATATGTAGTGGGGTTCCAGTACCGGGGCGATAATCCAATCCGGAGTGAATAAAAGGATAGCCACATCTGGACGTCTAGAAAACAATAATTCGCCCTTTCGGACAGATTATTTTAGCAGCGGGGAGTGGATTCAAATATTATCTCCCTTTAGGAGCCACTGCCCTCCAGCCTTTACAGGAAATTTTACGAGATTGATTTACGAAAACAGAAGCTGTTTGTAATTTCAATTTCCAGTTCTTATTTTTTGCCTCAGCAATTGATGAATGGAGCAAGGAGTTACAGCCTTTATAGTATTTTCATCCTTCAAGAGCTATAAATAGATATCTATGAACAATCACTTAATTCCAGAGTGTAAGAAGCTTTGCACGAAATGGCGCTGGAAGATCAAGAACGTGATCAGCAGGGGAGCAATCACGATTAAAGTTGCGGCAGATAATAACGACCATTGAGCGCCAATTTCGCCCAACTGGGTAAAACGTACCAGCCCTGCTGTTAAAGGACGGCTGAGGTCACTATTTGTGATGACCAGAGGCCACAAGAACTCATTCCAATGCCAAATAACAGAGGATAATCCAAACGCGATCAAAGATGGAAAAGAGGGTGGCAAGTAAATATGGGAGATCAATTGCCACCATGAACAGCCATCCATCGTCCCGGCATCCACCAGATCACGGGGCACATCCAGAAATGCCTGGCGCATTAAAAAAACGCCAAATGCTGAGCCAAAATAGGGAAGTGCGATTGCAAGACGTGTGTCAAACAGGCCTAATTGACGAATGGTAGAAAAATTAGGCGCGAGCAAGGCAGTTGTTGGAATCATCATTTGCAATAAAATGAAAAAGAAAAGCCATTTCTTGCCAGAGAACTGGTAATGCGCAAACGCGAACCCTCCTAAAATGATGGTCACTAATTGAACAGCCAGGATCGTTAATACAATAATGATCGTGTTGACATAATATTGACCAAACGGCGCCAATGACCAAGCGCGGATATAATTCCCCAAAGTTAAACTGGAACCAAACCAGACATCCCCCAGCTTCATGGGTTCGGTCGTAGGCCGAAACGACGCGACCAAAGCCCAAACTATAGGAATGGTCCATAGGATTGCCAGAAACGCCGTCCCGCCTGTGGCCAACCAACTCCCGATACGAAGGAAAACATTTTGGTCTCTGAACTGACCGTTCATTTCACTTCTCCTCTTTTTCAGAAATCAGGAAGTTGGAAATTGTAAAGATTAATAGAATTACGATGAAGATGACGGTTATCGCAGATGCAAGACCGACGTTTTGGTTTTCAAACCTTTCCTGCCATAATTGGAAGAGCAATACGGCACTCGCCTGGCTAGGTCCTCCTGTTGTTAGGACAAAGATATGATCTACGGTTCTAAAAGCATCGATGAATGCTACCGTGCTGATGAACACGGTTGTTCTTCTGAGTAGTGGGAATGTGATCCGCCATAAGATTTGCCACCAATTCGCGCCGTCAAGTTGTGCAGCCTCAAATACATCACCCGGCAAGTTTTGCATTCCGGCAAGGTAGAAAATCATGTAATAACCGGAATTTTTCCATACGGCGACGATAATGACAGACAGTAACGCAAGATTTGGATTCCCCGTCCAATTCTCAGCGCCCTGGTAGCCAAACATGCGCAACGCTGAATTCAAGAGACCATACCCCGGTGTAAAAAAGAACAACCAAAGGGTGGCAGCGCTGACCATGGGCATGATCATAGGGTGAAAAAACGCCAGGCGGAAAATACCCCTCCCTGCCAGTTTTCGATTGACGAGCAAAGCAAATAAGAACCCCAGCAAGATACTTATTGGAACGGTCCCCAGAACATAATATAAAGTATTGGAAATAACCTTTAAAAAATTGGGGTCGGTGAAGATATTTGTGTAATTATCTATTCCAATAAATGTAGGTACCCGAAATTTGACAATATTCATCCGTTGAAGGAAAAAACTTTTATAGACCGATAAAAGCACTGGCCATGCAGTGAATACGGCCACAAAAAGCACGGTCGGAAGAGCCAGTAAGTAAGGCAGGATGCTATTTCTTCTTTTTTTGCCTTGCGGGATGGAAATGCTCATTTCTGGTTCTTTCTTAAAAGATGGGGCGCTCCGCTCGAGCGCCCCATTTATTTAATCTCGAGAACCTCAAATACCTTATTGACAGAATGGTACCAGGGCTGCTTCTGATTCGGTTTGTGCGACATCCATGGCTTCCTGCGCGGTCATTTCACCATTGAATGCTTTTTGGATGTAATTATGGAAGATGGTTCGCACTTGGCCAAGATTCTGAATAGCCAATTCGCCTTCAGCAAATTGTATCGCGTCACGTGCTTGAAGCGCCTGTGGTACTTTTGCTACATAATCAACCATGGCATCGGTATCATAGGCGCTCATTCTGCTGGCAATATAACCGGTCTGAATGCTGTAATCCGCTGCCAGTTCAGGCGAGGTCAAGAATTCGATGAACTTCCATGCTGCATCCTGTTGTTCTTGTGGGGCACCCTGCAGTATGTAGAAATTTCCGCCACCAGGAACGCTTGCATAAGTGCCTTCCTCTTTCCCGGGGTAAGCCATCACCCCCACGGTGAAATCGGACTGTGCCAGGATACTGGTCAGACTGCCAGTCGTGTGGGCGATCATAGCTGTTGCACCACTGCTAAAATCAGCCGCATCAGTTGCCCAGGATGCTTGTACACCCTCGGGCATAGCGCCGTACACTTTTGATAGGTCAATGTAGTATTGAACAGCTTCAACAACTTTAGGATCGTTGAAGGCAACTGTACATTCATCGATGAATATATTTTGACCATTACCGATCGCGAGTGGTTGGAATAACCAGTACGGCCAATCTGAAGAGAAATGAAGCCCCCAATTAGTGTTATTGCCTTCCTTTACCGTTAGGGTTTGCGCAGCTTCGGCCCATGATTGCCAACTGGAGGGTGGTTGTAGTCCTGCGGCTTCAAATTTATCTGCATTGTAATAGAGCACGACTGCGCTACGCTGGAAGGGAATGCTCCAAAGCTTTCCGTCATAATACGAATTTGCCATAAAAGCGGGTAGGAAGTCATCCAAATAAGCTTGTCCGCCTTCCATGTTGGCAACATATTCATCCATTGGCGCGATATAGTCTGCATTAATCAAGTCATATAGACTGGTGGCAAGCAGAACTGCCAATGCAGGTGGAGTACCACCACCTTCGATGGTGGTCGTGATGGCTGTCTGTACATCCGCATATCCACCAGAGTATACAGGCTCAACGGTTATATATGGAAACTCAGCTTGGAAGTCCTCAATATAACCATTTAATATGGCGGCGATTGGAGCATCCACGGCAACCGGATAAAACACCTGGATAGTGACCGGCGCCATCGCCGGCTCTTCGGTTGGAACGACTTCTGTGGTTGGAACGACTACTGCGGTTGGAACAACCTCCGCGGTAGGAACGGCTTGTTCCTGCGTAGGTGCAACAGTGGCGGCTGGACTACATGCTGCAAGCAAGCCCATTAACATAATTACGACCAGTGAGCTTTTTATGGTACGCATTGCTGTTTATCCTTTCTCTAAATAAAAGCACTTATGTAGCGCGGATGATCCGCACAATATTCAACTCAACGATATTCGAATTGAAACAGATTTTGCTGTAGGCGATAGGTGTGTTATCCTCCTTAAAAATTGTGGATCGAACGCTGAGAATTGGCGTTCCACGTTCCAATTCAAGGTATTGTGAAATATCGTGAGAAAGCGAGGCCGCGCGAATGTGAGATTGAATATGGTGTAAAGAAGTATTTAAAGATGTGGATAAAAATTGAACCATGTTTCCATCAAACTCCACCCAATTTATGGCTTCTACTTCAATTGCAGGAGTTATGTAATCTTCTATATAAATCACGGGTTGTTGATCAGCTCTAACGATCCGTTTGATGCAGAATACTTTTGTTGACGGCGGCGCTGAAAACACCTCCTCTGCATCGCTGGGTGCAAATTCATAACCCATGGATAGTGTTTGAAAGTTGGGGGTAAAACCACTCTCTTTAATTATTTGGGTAAAAGGTGAAAAATCATTTAGGGAATCCCGAATTACTGTTGAATGAGTCACAAAAGTACCAATACCATGTCTCCGAATAATCACGCCTTCACTTTCCAGTTCAATATATGCTTCTCGTAAAGTATTTCGGCTGACCCCCAAGTTTTTGGCAAAGTCTGTTTCGGATGGAAGTTGATCATTGGGTTTAAGTTGGTTTTGCTCAATATAATTGAGAAGATATGTTTTTACTTGGATTAAACGTTTGCTGGTATTGATATCCATGCTCATTATTTTTCTTTCTGTTTTTTGGGGAAAGTTGTTCGTCGCAAACATTGGACGTCCAACAACTAAATAGTATAATAAAAAATAATAAAAGTCAATAACCAGTTCCATCTATTGGCACATCAATTTGCCTTCAAACAACAAAGGGGATATTGCATATGGTTATCACATTTCTTGGTACGTCTGGCGCAAATAGTTACCCCGAAGCCTTTTGTAAATGCCACCATTGTGAGAAAGCAAGAACTCTCGGTGGTCCCAGCTTGCGAAAACGTTCTGCCTTATTAATAAATGAAGATTTGTTAGTTGATCTTGGTCCTGATATTATGACGGCTGCTCAGGAACATCGTTACTCCTTGACACAGGTTCGTTATTGTATCCAAACACATCCACACGCAGATCACCTAGATGTTTCCCATCTACTTTCTCGTAGCCCAGATCATGGCGTCGTTGGCGCTCCATGTTTAAATTTTTACGCTTCAGAAGAGACGCTGGAGCGAGCTGCACAAACCTTCAGAAGAGACCTCTCCGATCGGGATCTTCTATCGCCGATTACACAGGAGTACATGAACCTCAAAGTTTATACGATCAAACCCTTTCAACCAATTCAAATAGGTAATTATCAAATTACTGCATTCCCAGCAAATCATGCACCAACAATGGGAGCTATGCTTTATTCTGTTGAAGACGGCAATAGATGTATTTTCTATGGAACGGATACTGCTCCTCTTCTTGATCAGACCTGGCAGGCGTTTCATCAACAAAAACTTAAGTTTGACATCGTTATTCTTGATCATACTTACGGTTTAAAGGAACCGGCTAATGATCATATGAATGCTTATCAAGTAATCGAACACATTGTGAGAATGCGTAACGAGGATCTATTGACTAATAACGCCCGTGTTTTTGCCACCCATATTGCACATGAAGGCAACCCACCCCATCCAGATCTTGTGGCTTTTGCAAAACAACATGGTTATGAAGTTGCCTATGATGGCCTCAGGCTCGAAATTCCGGCGTGAGTATCAAACGCGATATTAATTGGGCCATTCGGCATTGTCTGGTTGCCATATGATTATAAAAGTTGCAAAGGGAGTAACAGTGAAAGAAGAACCCATATTCGACATTATCTTATTGATTGCCAGACCTGCCGCTGGAAAAAGCGAGGTTATTGATTATCTCAAAAATACTCCGTTGGATGAACGGATAAAACGTTTTCATGTGGGCAAATTTGATGAGATCGATGACTTTCCAATGCTGTGGACCTGGTTTGAAGAAGATGCGCTTCTTGAAAAAATGGGATTCCCAAGACTCCATACAGATCAGAGGGGACACTTCCTCGGTCAGCACCTTTGGAATATTCTGATTAGGCGTATTGGGTTGGAATACCAGAAAAAATTACGCGATATCCAGAATTACTCTGAAACATTTACAACGGTGATTGAATTTTCACGTGGGACGGAACATGGCGGGTATCGATCAGCTTTCTCCCATTTACTGCCGCAAATGCTTAATAAAATGGCAGTGGTATACATTGATGTTTCGTGGGAAGAATCACTTCGCAAAAACCGCAACCGGTTTAATCCTGAAAAGCCTGACAGTATTTTGGAACATTCTTTACCGGATGCCCAATTAGAGCGACTTTACAAGGAAGTTGATTGGATTGAAGTCTGCGAAGCCGATCCGAAATTCTTGAGTATACAAGGTGCCAGGGTACCTTACGTTGTGTTTGACAATTCTGATGATATTACAACTAAAAGAGGGGATGCGTTGGGTGTTAGACTGGAACAAGTTCTGAATGAACTATGGATTAAATACAACGCGCCCTCTCCAAAAGGATAGAGTGTGAGGTAGAAACATTTGGACTCGATGATCGTACCAAGCCCGATGATCTGAAACTCCTGTAAGTCTCTTAAAGTAAGCATTGTTTAGCAACTATGGTATTCATCCTAAGCAAATTATTGGGCTACTAAACTCATATTCAAACCAAAATCCACCATTTTGGCCGGATTATTTTAGGAACAGCGAATTGTAGAAATTATCGCCACAACAAGTGGTGACGAAATTCATTATTATTTATACCAATATCGGCCCTATCTGATAAATTATGGTTCGCAGTCTATTGCGAACAAATGAAATAGGCATTTACTATAGTTCGACGAAACCGCAGGAATTATTATTCTCTGGTTTTCGTGATTTTTTTGGCTGGAAGTAATTGACGAACATAAATGTAATACCGAGACACAGAAACACGAATTTCTGCGCCAGTTACCTGTTGCGCTTCGCACATGCAGTAGTTGCACCGCCGGAAGTGTATTTTTCTCTCTGGTTGATATCCGGTTTATGAGAACCCTATGTAGCCTTCTATCGATTTAAATAGGTAACAGATTATTATTTTCTACACTATCATCTTGCTTAATCAATGGATAAGCTGCCTGGTTGATGATTCTTTCGATCATTTCCATGGTTGCCGGCCGTACTGAGGCCCCCCGCTCGTCGTTGATGAATATATAAGTCTGTTCATCGCGACCATCCAAAACCAGGGTTATCGGATCGCCCAGTGCCCGGTACACCAGAAGCACAACCAGTTCGCAGGTGCATTGGCTGGTGCCGTGATAAGCGCAGGTACAGCCCTCATGCAATGCCCTGGTGCTGCGCAAATCAAAAGATTGGAATACCCATAAACCCGCATCGGTAAAAGCCTGTTTGAGAGGTTCTACAAAACGAGCGCATTGAATATCGATTACTTTTAAAGGTTTCTTTCCCTGGTGATTCATCGTAATTTGTCCTGCTAATATTTTAGCTGCTCCAAAAGGCTTTAAAAAGCGCCGTGATGCTTAACTCATAACAGGCTTTTTTGCCTACCTAACCACTTCCACCAGGGTACCTCCTGGCATACCTACAGTAACATCACCCGGGTCGTAAGCAACAACCGGAAGAGTCCAGCGAAACACCCATCGAGCATCTTCTGGGCGGCAGTTTACGCAGCCCTGGCTCATCGCCTCGCCAAAATTATTATGCCAGAAGGTCGAATGAATCGCGACGCCATTGCCCTCGAATAGCGTCGTCCAACTGACGCCGGCGATATCATATCCACCGCCGGTCGTACCACCTGTCATATGCACCGAGACCAGTTTTCGCCAGATAGGCCGGATTCCGACCGGCGTCTCCCATTTATCGGTGGGATTTCCGTAGAAGTCATTCATCAACCCGGTGGAAACTTGAGTGAAATACACTTCGTTCCTGCCTTCGAAACAGGCCAGCGTCTGGCGGGATACATCCACGACCACCCGTTTGTCTGCCACTCCCGGTGAAATAGGCGCCACGTCCTGCTCGGTTAACGGTCTGAAACCTTCCGCCCTGGCCCACAACAAATCCCCAAATCCATATCGCTCATTGATCCGGTACCAGATTTGCCCCTGATCGTCCGTTTTTATCTGGTCGATCCAAAATACCTGACTGTAATACACTCTTGGGTTTTCGGTATTTTGCAACCAGGGTGAGCGGGCTGGCGGATTGCCTAAAACCACATCCAGGTAAGGTACTGTCACCTCGGCCCACAGCCCGGGACCAAGCGAACTTTCCGGAAGGCTATCCAATGAAACGTTCAGGTTATTCTTCACCGGTTGGAGGTACGGCGCCCAGATATAGCCTTTCGGCGTTTCCACCCAGCGTTGATTGATCCGCCAGGGCCGTTTGCCAATCACCTCGCGCAGCCAGGGAACTACAGAGTCTCCGTAGATATTTTCGACCGTTTCACTTTCCGTATCCGGCCGCGCTTTGATCTCAGTCATGCCTACATTAACTCGCCCAAGCCGCTCTGACTGTGGAAATTCCGGAAGGGTTACAGATCGAAAAGCCAGGCTGGTTAGGCCGAGCAGAGAAACTTTAAGAAATTCACGCCGGGAATATTTAACTCTTGTTTGCATTCCCACTAAGCTCTTTTGTTTGCTCACAATGGCTATGGTCGCTGCCACCACCACCGTGGTCATGCCCCATGAACTTCATCATAAATACATGCGACAGCGGACAAACCAGTACCATCAAACCAATTAAAACCGTATTGATCGGCAGTTTGAACACGAATAGGGCTGCACCTACAGCTGCAGCTACCAAAACGCACGTAATGAATACGATTTTGGTTGTCTTTGACATGGGGTTCCTCCAGGGAGATTGAAAATCCATAAACATGGTAAATGGGATTAGTCGCTATGTCACGCGTAAGTCTGCCTGAAAGAACTCAAGCATTTATGCTTATCAAATTTTCTGGGTAGCAGTCTATCCCATTAATGAGCAAAATTACCTATCCATGCTTAAGCTTTTGTACGCTACCCCTGGCTTGGAAAACTTCTTATACTAAAACCATCAGCCCACCAGGAACTTGTGCTGGTGGGAAGTTCACCACCAATGGAGGTTTAAAGAAATCAGATATGGAAAAAGATCCTGTTTGCGGTATGAGCGTGGACCCCAAATCAGCGGCTGGTAAATCAGATTACCAGGGCAAGACCTACTACTTCTGTTCCGCTGGTTGCAAGAAAGCCTTTGACAGCAACCCTGAAAAGTACGCAGGTAGTTCCCACTCCGCCCATACTCATCACCACTAATAAATCTGTTTAGCTGATTCTCTCCTTATCCCCGCAGGCGAGCTACCCCTCCGTTCGGCCTGCGGGGAACTTTTATTGAAGGAACGGAATGATAACTGTTTCAATCGATCCCATCATTTTTTCAATTGGACATTTTCATCTGCGGTGGTACAGCATAATCGTGATGCTGGCGATTGGCATCGCGTTTTGGCTGGTCACTCGCGAGGCAGTTCGCAAAGGCTTCTCCAAGGAAGCTATTTATGATTTGGCCATTTGGGTGGTTTTGGGCGGCCTGATTGGTGCGCGGCTGTTTCACGTAATCGATCACTGGCCGGATGTGTTCTCCAAAGATCCCGGGCGAATTTTTGCTGTTTGGGAAGGCGGCTTAGCCATCTGGGGAGGGATAGTTGGCGGGTTCGTCCCGCTTGTCATTTATGGGCGGCGGCAACGGTGGAATTTAGCGCGGCTGCTGGACGCGTTTGCGCCCGGGGTTGTGTTAGGGCAGGCAATTGGCCGTATCGCCTGCATCATCACCGGTGATTCTGTCGGAAAACCGACCAGCGGGCCTTTCGGTCTGGCCTATACCAGTAAAGAAGCCATGGTGCCGCAGTTAGGCGTCTATTACACCCCCACGCCTATTTACGAAATTCTGCTCAACACTGCCATCTTTGCTGTTTTGTGGCGCCTGCGAAAGCTGAACCTTCCTGACGGCGCCTTATTTCTGATCTACCTCAGCCTGTATTCAATCGGCCGTTTCTTTATTACCTTCATGAGCAGCTACCGCGAATTTGCCTTTGGCCTCAATCAAGCTCAGGTAATGAGCCTGATCGGGTTGGTCATTGCGATACCGCTGCTGCTGCGTATGGTCATTGCGCCAAAGCGCGTGAATGGGTAAGTACTCCTTCGCTGCTTTGCATCGCAGGAATAAATCGGTTACACTGACCTTCTCACAACATTGAGGGTTATTGGTAGGAGACAACTATGAATTCAAAGTCGTTAACGGAACTATCGCTGCCTGTCCACGGCATGAACTGCACCAGTTGTGCTGCCCATGTGGAAAAAGCCATCGGCCAGCTTCCCGGAGTTTCACTGGTAAAGGTCGATCTGAAAGCTGAAGTTGCTAATATCACCTACGACCCCCAGCAGGTAGATTTATTCGAATTTGACCATGCTGTTACGCAGGTCGGTTATAAGGTTCCAACTGCTGAAATCGTCTTAAAGATACAAGGAATGAGCTGCCTTTCCTGCAGTTCGCATGTTGGCAGCGCTCTAGGCGATCTGACCGGGGTGGTGCAAGCCAATGTCAACCTGGATAAAGGAACTGCCCAGGTGATCTATGTTCCGGAATTGGTTTCATCGCTCCATATGGAGCAAGCGGTTCGGGAAGCTGGTTATCAGGCCAGTGCAACCGAGCAACCGGTTCTTCCCTCAGAGCACAGCCCTATCCAAATCGCCGAAAAACCCGAAACCGCCCATAGTGAAAAATTCACCTGGCGCTTTAAATCGCTTTTAAAACGGAGTTAAGGAATGGCTGAGCGAGTCGTGAGCGCGCCCCCTTCCAATTCCCGCCTGTGGGCCAGACGTGCCAGTCGGTTGGGCTATTATTTTTCTCGCTACTGGATCCTGTCGTTCAGCGTGCTCATTGGTCTGTACGTGGGTCTGCCCTTCATGGCGCCTGTTTTCATGGCCCTGGGGTTGGAATTTCCTGCGCGCGCCATTTATACGATCTATTCGTTTCTCTGCCACCAGCTTCCACAGCGCTCTTACTTTTTATTCGGGTCGCAATTCACTTATTCGTTGGCAGAAATTCAAACCGTCTGGCAGGATACAACCAATTTTGGTATCCTCCGGCAGTTTATCGGTACACCTGAAATGGGTTGGAAGGTCGCCTGGTCCGACCGGATGGTCTCGATGTACACCAGCATCCTCATCTTCTCATGGATCTGGTACCCGTTGCGGCGGCGGTTGCGCGGGCTGAGCTGGCAGGGGTTGCTTATCCTGATATTCCCCATGGCTGTGGATGGTTTCACTCACATGTTCAGCGATTTTGCCGGGTTAGGTCAAGGCTTCCGCGATAGCAATGCCTGGCTGGCAGCGTTGACCAACAACTCCTTACCAGCCACTTTCTATGCTGGCGATGGCTGGGGGTCTTTCAATTCGATAATGCGTCTGGTTACCGGAATTTTATTCGGCGCCGGTGTGGTCTGGTTTGGTTACCCTTATCTGGACGAATTTTTCGCGGATATTAAACTCAAAATCCAGGAAAAGTTTCAGCGAGCTGGTATTCGGCTTTAGCATTATTACGCAATATTCTGGGGCGAGACAATTCTTTTAATCTCCGAATTGCCTCGCTCGGTCGTTTAAACCCGTTATTCCTTTTTCAGGCGTTCAAACTTCTTCTTCATGGGCGATATCCGGAGGGATCAGCCCCATGGATACCGCCTTCATAACGGCTTCAGTGCGGCTGCTGGCCTGCATTTTTTCAAAAATGCGCGCAATGTGCCCCTGTACGGTACGGTCGCTGATTGCCAACTGGGTGGCAATGGCCCGGTTCGTGAATCCTTTGGCAGCCAGCGTCAGCACTTCCATTTCGCGGTCGGAAAGGTTGATGGTAATTGCCGGTCCGGCTGGCGCTGAAAGATAAGCCATCACTTTGGAGACGATTGCGCGGTCAAGCACCGATTTCCCCTGGTGTACATCTCGGACAGCTTGAATAATTTCTTGCGGTCGCGCTGTCTTGAGTACATAGCCGTTCGCGCCTGCCTTGAGAACTGCTGTTACGTAGGGGTCATCCTCATAGGCTGTTAAAACCAACACCCCCACCGGCCAGCGATTCGAGCGAATATGGCGGGTCACCTCGATTCCCGAGGCTTTTGGCATCTGAATATCCAGCACAGCCACATCGGGTTTGAATTGTTCGATCAGGATTTTAGCCTGCTCGCCGTCATCCGCTTCAGCTACCACTTCGAAATCTTCTTCCATATCCAGGAACTGGCGAATGCCTGCCCGGACGACCACATGGTCATCGGCTAAAACTAATCGAATTTTATGAAGGTCGCTCATATGATTAATCCTTTAATATCCAGAGAAAATCTTTAAATTGCGTCAATTCAAATTGGGCGAACCGCGCGGTACAGCGAAAGCGGGCCGAAAGCGCTGCGCAAATGCCCCGTCTCTTCCACCTGAGAAAATCCCGTTTCGGTTAGCAGCAGCGGAATTTGACCGCGAAAATTATCAGCCGTGCGCTCGAAACGTGACATGTAACTTGATACAAATCGCATCAGGCCGTCGTGCGGCGGACCGAAGTCTGCAATGTGAAAACTGCCGCCGGGCTTGAGTACTCTGAATACTTCCTGGAATGCCCGGCGCTTATCTGGCAAGGTCAGGTGGTGGAGCATCAGACTGGAAACTACTTTATCGAAGGAATCCGCCGAATAAGGGGGGTTATCTGCCAAGCCTTTATCCCATCGGATGGCGGTTAAGCCCGCCTGCATGGCTTTCTGGCGTGCGATCTCAAGCACCTGGTCGTCGCCATCCAACCCTATAATTTCTGCGGCAGGTTGGCGGCGCTGAATCATGATGGCCAAAGTACCCGTGCCGCAGCCTAAATCCAGAATCCGTTCATTGGGTTGCGGATTGGCCTGGTCGACCAAGCGCTGCTTGAAAATCTCCTCGTGCATGATGTACCGCAATAGCGGATCAAACAATGGGGTGAGCCAATTCTGGTTTAGCGCAGGAATATAATTCGCTTGCTTCTCGGTCATAATCGTCTCTCTGACCTTCATAGTATCACCCAATCCATGGAACACCAAGCGCATTCTTACGCACGCCATGCCCGCAAATTAGCCTACGTCACCCGCTGCCTCATCCTCAAATTTGGCTGCATCTCCCGTCAACCGGATGATGATATGTGTACCTTCATCCGGCGTTGACCGGATGGTCAACCTGGCGCCAATCAGTTCACTGCGTTCATAAAGGCCTAATAACCCGTAATGCCCCATGCGCGCATAATGAATCGGGTCAACTGGCAGGTCAAACCCCAGTCCATCATCTCGAATTTCGAGAATGACGCTATCGGGACGAAAATACAGCGAAATCCAGGCATTTTTGGCTTTGGAATGGCGAACCACATTACTCAACGCTTCCTGGGCCATCCGGTACATCGCCATTTCGATATCCGGTTTTAGCCGCCGTTCGACGCCTTCCTGGATAAAATGGATCGCCACCCCATCCGGGTGCATATTTTGGGTGGACTGCATCGCCAGGGCGGTCGCCAGGCCTAAATCTTCGATGTAAATAGGGCGCAATCCCTGCACCAGGCGGCGTAAGTTCTTCATGCTCTGATCCGCCATATTCACGACCTGGTCAAGGGTTTTTGCTACTTTCGGGTCGTTATTCCAGTGAAGCGCATACTGGGTGTATTGTCCCAGTGCAATCAGGGATTGCAGCGTTTCGTCGTGCAGTTCGCGCGCCAGGTTGCGCCTTTCACTCTCCACGCTGTCGGTGATCGCTCCGATGTAACTGTGCAGGCTGTTTTGCGCCTCTTTAAGTTCCGCAGCCATGTAAATCAAGGTTTCTTGCAGATGGCGGATTTCTAAAATTCCGCCTACCGGCTGCCGAATGGTTTCAAAATTCCCGTTTGCCAGGTCACCGGCTTTCTCTTCCAACGCCTGCATCGGTTGGACAATGCGGCGCAGCCCAAACCAGATGGCTAACAAGCTTAAGGCCATGATTGGAAAGGCAATCAACGGAGCATTTTGGGTTGCCCGCAAAAGCGGACTGGCGATGTCTTCCCAGGACTCCTCGATCATCAAAGCCCAGCCAACCGGTTGAATAGGGCTGGCGGTAATGACATGTTCGCCAGCATCAGTCGGGAAATAATTAATCCCCCCCACCCCCATCAAAGCTTCCTGGAGTCCTGGATGGGTTTTTAAATTTTCTCCAAGATCAAGAGAACCCTTGCGAAAGAGAAGATCATATCGGTTATCGACGACCAGAACCGTCACTGCGTCTGAATCGGTAATGGTACTAAGCCCATCATCCAACAACTTCTGCGGTGAAAACAATCCCACCAAAGTAGCGCCCGATGTCGTATTGACCAAAACCGGTACGAAGAATTGATCATCAAGCGATAAAACCGGCAAAAAAACTGCGGTGCCTGGCGCAAATTTAAAATACTGCTGCTGGAGGGTGGCTGCCTGACCTGCTGCCAGCCAATCCAGTATCGCGGTGCTGCCAGTCGAGGCTGCAATGGTCCCTTCTGGCGCAATAACGACTACACCACCTTCAAATGCAGCCATCTCACCTTGAATGTTGCTGAAGGTGTTGCTGAGCTGGTCAACCGGTTCCAGCCGCTTCGAAAGCAAACTCAATACTTCGGTGCGATGATCGATTTCTTTCTCGATGCCGGCCGCAGCGTATTGAACTGCACGCAGGTTGCGGCTGGCAACCAGCGACCGCATCCCTTCATGGTGCAGTTTGAGACTGCCATAGGTGACAATAAGCACCAGGACAATTAATGGCAACACTGCAACCAGGAACAGTTGCAGTGTGACGCCACGCCAGATGCGAATTTTCAGTCGGTGAGAAGGTTTCAAATCAGTTTTATTCGCCACGCTTATCAACCTTTAGGTTGGGGCTGCTTTTTGATTCTACTCCCAAGTCTCCTTAAATAACCCATAATAACATCGCAGCCCCCATTATGACCATAACCAAACCATACCACAGGCGAATCTTAACGGTATGTTCACGCTCCCAACTGGCCCAGCGTTTGGCGACCAACCGGTTACCCAGTCCAATCAAGATGACGATCAACGGGAGCACAAAAATCAGGTTATAGAGGAACAGGTAAACCAAACCCCAGGAATACGTAGTCTTGGCATTGAGCAGGGTAATAATCGAAACATAGATTCCGCCTGAGCAGGGAAAGGTGCACAACCCCACCAGAAAACCAGCCGCAATGGTGGCAGGCAGTGTGGCTTGCTTGATGAGCTGCTGCGTGCGCTCGCCGGCGAAGGATGGCATATGCAACTTGATCGGGAATTTCGGAAAGAAGTACTCGAGCAAGTTGATTACACCGAGCGCAATCAGCAGCCATGCCCCAGCGCGCGCCACGAAGTGCGGATCACTGGAAAGACGCACCGCCCTGAAAATACCCAAACCAATGCCAAAATATACGATGAAGATCATCGCAATATAAACCAGGCCTAATTTGAGGATGCGCCCGCGAGATTGACGCAGGGTAAAAAGGAAAGCAATCAGTAGCAAAATTACGGCAAAAGCACACGGATTGACTGAATCGACCAGGCCAGTGACCAGCACAGCCGGAAGCAACTCCGGCAAATTAGCCAGACCGACCGGCAGTGCGCCGCCAGCGCCCTTTAATGTCTTGAAAGCCTCTTCAATGGGGGTGTCGATCGGGTAAGTCTGTACCTCACCCTTCCAGGCCCACAGCTTGTATTCATCCGGTTCACCGTGCATTTTCGGCTGCCACAAAATCATCTTTTCCGGCAGCTCTGGCGATTGAAGCGCCTGATCGATCAAATTCCCAGGCACATGGCCTAAAACCACCAGCGTTCCTTTGCCGGTAGGGATAAAGGCATAAAGCGAGTCGGCGATCGATCGCGGCAGTTCGATGGCATCGATCATCGCTGACATTCGCTGGCGTTCAGCCGGAATGGTGTAGTCGTGAATTTCACTGGCAGCCGTAATGCCGTTGGCAGTCAGGGCTGGTAAGAGCACGTCTTGCGTATAAGGCCAGCAGTCCGCGCAGCCGGCAGAAAAGAAAACATGCACCGTGTCAACCGGTTCGGTTTCCTGGGCATGAACGGGCGTAAAACTGGCAATAAGAATAGTAAAGAGCAGGAGCAGTGAAGGCAGCAATCGTTTTATCATGTTCGACTTATTCCGCAATGAGTTGCCAGGTGAAAATGCGTTCGGGCGCATCTACGTTCAGCAGGGTCAAGGTTAAAGTCGTGACGCCTTCGAGTAACGGCGCCCCATCGATGGTTGCCGGGAAGGAAAGTGTACCTGACACATGGTGGCCGCCCATTGGCGCATCCCATTTAATCGGTTTGACCGCCAATCCGTTGTCTGTCGTAAGCTCAGCCAGGGCTGTCAGATCCATTTTCAAATCCACTGAATGGGTATCCATGACAACGTCGAAATTCAGGGTTTCACCGGGTTGGCTCAAATTTAGGGGAGTTACAATAACGACGACATTCCCTTGCGCATCTTCGCGCTCCAGGCCATTTTCTTCAGGTGCAGGTTGGGTTTCCGGCGTGAGTTCCGGGGCTGAAGCGGGCAGACTTGGCGTTGCTGGCGCCTGAGTCGCAATTTCCGTAGGCGCTGCAGCCGGTGATGTTGTACAAGCAGCGAGCGTTAACGAAAGAATAAGTGTTAATAAAACCGCAGGTTTAATCAAGTTTTTCATATTTCCTCTGTTAGGATCATGGGAGATTGCATGTGCAAAGCCATTCTCCGCGCCCGGAGTATGGTGACCAATATTACGATTATTCCAATTAAATTGGAGGCAAGACCCGCCACCATAAAAGCGGTACGATATTCCGCAAGAAAGGTAGCGGCGGCGGTCAGCCCCAGGATGGGTAAAACATCGGCAGCATGGTGCGCACAGCAGGCCACCATCGCAACGGTCGAGGTGGCGCCCCCCGCCCCCATGCTGGCCGCTGGCGCTGGACTGGCAGCGCCTGGTCCGGGTGTAGTAGATAAAGCTGGCAGATATAGCCGTAGCTTGAGCACACTGTACAGAGCCGCCTGAATGCCGAACCCTAATAAAATGGGGATGACCAGCCAGCGATCTTCCCAGAACAAGTTCAGGGCATGTTCAGGCGATTCGGCCCAGGAAACGATGCCAAAATAAATGGCCGCGAGCAAGACGGCCCCTAAAATTCCCACACCTAGCGGGATAAAGTTTCGAAATCGTGAATTCATGTATTTTTTCCTGATGCTGCGAAAATCATCCACATTACCATGATGTTACTAATCCCGCCCTTCTCTGTCATGCGCTATGCAGCGTGAAATCGACTGAGCATAATTGCCTGTTAAGTTTTAGTTGTATTGCCCTATTATTCCACTGACCCACGCGGTATGATTTCAACAACCGAGAGAATTCTCTCGTAAAGACGGCTATTCAAATGCTGCCATTTGAAAAGGAGGATGGAATGATGGAAGACTCATGTCGTGAAATAGCGCCCCTGGAAAAACAGCCGAAAACTGAAGAACAGGTGCGGCAGGATACGGTGTATCTTTCGATTTCAGGGATGAATTGCGGTAATTGCGCAAATCGAGTTCGCAATGCCCTGTTGGCAACTTACGGTGTGACTTCGGTGATCGTTTCGCATCTCGATGGACTGGCAGAAGTTCGCTATAACCCCAGTCTGGTTCCTGCGGACGCATTGATCAGCTCTGTTCGCGCAGCCGGCGGAGATGGCGTCCACAGCTATGATGCCGCAGTAATGCTCCAGGATTCATAGGCGATCAACCAGGCTGAACGGGTTTATCTGCAGGCCAGGTGTGTAGACCTTCAACCCACGTTGACTAAGCAAAAAAATGCAGAATCCAATTGCAAGTCCAGAAGCGTTCTCAGCAATTGATTCGGTAAGTGTCTTTGAACGCTTCCACGACTCAATCTATCGCTATATTCTCCGTGTGGTGCACCAGGCGACAGAAGCGGAAGATCTCACTCAGGAAACGTTTTTACGCGCCCATCAACACTTATCAGACCTGCAAAGCCCGGAGGCAATCCGTTCGTGGTTGTACCGGGTTGCGACCAATATTTGTTTTGATCGTTTTCGTCAGACTGCTTATCGAATTGAGCCTCAATCGCTTGATGAAGAAGACAGGAAAGCTACCTACCTCGAGGATCGTCTTTTAGAAGAATCCGATGAACTGACGCTCGAGCAAGTGGTCGACAAAGCAGAAATGAGCACCTGCATCCAGTCATATATTGGCCGGCTTGCCGACGATTATCGGATCACCATTCTGCTGCACGATATTCACGGAATGACGTGTTCTGAGATTAGCCAAATCCTTTCCTGTTCTTTAGAATTGACCAAGATCCGCCTTTACCGCGCACGCCAAAAGTTGAAAGTCATCCTCGCAGCCGGATGTGAGATTGGCGCCAATCCGCGTGGGGGGGTCACCTGCGATCCAAAACACTAATCCCTCTAAAAATCAGAATTAGCTACTCTCCCTCGCCGAATTTGGCGAGGTTTTTTGTATCCCTGGCGCTTTTTTATTCGTCTTATTAATTAAGAACCAATCATTAACCATGTATGGAGGAAATATGTCAGAATCGATTGAAGATAAAACAAGCTCGGAAGGCGAAAATAGAAATGAATTTGAAACCATCCGGATCAAAAAGACCCGCAGCAGTTGCTCTCTCTGTGAGGATTATGCCAAGAAACACGCAGAGAAACCCATTGCAATCTTATCGTGTGAAGGCGCTTGTCTGCGGGGTGAGATTTCACGGCAGGCGGCCAATAGGATTTGTTTTCGGCTGGCGCCTGAGAAGACTGTCCGAATTTGCCTGGGCGGGGCATTTACCAAAGATACTGGCCAAAGAGCCCTGGTTCGCAATGCCAGCCGGGTAGTAACCATCGAAGGTTGCCCTATCCGGTGTGCATCCCGCATGATGCAGGGGGTATTGAGCGATCTCCAACCTGAGGTCATCGTTGCAGATGCTTTGTACGATTTGGACGGAGAATACTTTGGGATCGATGAAGTTCCCGAAAATCAGATCCGGGAGCTTGCCGAGACAGTGGCCTCGAAGGTGTTGATAAAACTCACATGATAAGGTCGCCGAAATAGACTAGAAGCTACGGTAACGTGACCTTACAGAATAAGTCCATTACGTGTTAACCTGAAAAGACCCATAGAAAGGGCGAGGCAAATCTTCTGGATTTGTCTCGCCCGATTTTTTATTGTCGTAATCCTTTCCTTGTGCTCCAGCAAATGATGTTTTAAGGAAGGAAATCGCCTGGGTTGAGGAAACTGCCGCCTGCCACGCGTATCCGGAAATCGATATGGTCGCCGGTTGAGTTGCCGGTGCTTCCCGATTCAGCAATTTGCTGGCCCTGCAACACACCCTGCCCGACGCTGACCAGATTGGCGGTGTTATGCGCATAATAAGTCCAATAGCCGTTGCCGTGGTCGATAATGACCAGAAAACCATAGCCGGTGTCGGACCAGCCGGAGAAAATGACGGTCCCGCTGTCTGAAGCAAAAATGGGCTGGCGCGGGTAGGTGTCGATATCGATGGCCGGATGACCGCTCCAGTAACCCTGTGTAATGATAATCGGGCTGACCGGCCAGGCGAAATAACCCGTTCCGATATAGACCAGCGGTCCGCTGTAAAAACCGGGAGAATAACGGCCTTTCCCGGGCACGACAACCGGTCCGGGTTCCTGCCAGACCACCGCATTGCGTCCCCCTGGGACGATAATTTTTTGTCCAGCCGACAGCGCAGCATCCGGCGCGATACCAGCCAGATCATTACCAAAATATTCCTGGATGACCTCATACGGAACGCCATGCAGCAATTGCAAGCGCTTGAGGGTATCCCCTTCAGCAGCGGTATGCAGTACACCATCCACCGGCAGTATATTGATCACCCGGTCAGGTTGAAGCCCGCCGGCATTCGCACTCATGCCCTCGTTGCCCCACAAGATACTTTCGATTTTCAGATCGAACTGTTCAGCAATTGACCAGGGAGTATCGCCTTTTTGTACGGTATATCGATAAATTTCAAAGCGTGGTCGCTCAGGGCGATCCGTGCGCAAAGCTGCCAGGCGGGTGATTCCATTATCATAATTTTGATTGGCAACCAATGGCGGCAGCCCTATAACTTCCTGCGTTTCAACTACCTGGGGAGTCTCCGGTGGGCGGCCATAAACCGAGTTCGCCTGCCTGCCGCTTAACAACGCAGGCACCCCAACCGCGCCTAAGAGCAGCAGAGTCAATCCTGGCAGTACGATCCGGCTTCGCAACCGCGATCTTAATTTAAAAAATAAGTCCATCCTAATCATTGATCCTTGGGTATGCAGTATTGTAACGGGTTCACGACGCGAATCCTGCGAGCGATTCTGCCTTATTTTATGCCAGCAAAATTGCCCATCACGAATGGGGTAATTAAACTCCTTCCATGTAAAACTTAATCGTTGTATGCTAAACAGGGAAGCGACCTACCCTATAATAGGAAACCCGATGCAATCCTCAAACCGCCGATCCAATCCAAACGTGCTGATAACCATCATTATTGCGGGAATAACGCTCGGTTTACTGGCTGCCGGCCTGTTGAACTCTCAAAACGATCTTGTGCCAGTCAGGACTCCTACACCTGATCAGGGATATTTTTTTACAGTTCCTGCCCAGCCAACCGAAAATACCCTCTTTTTGAATTTGCAAACCCCGAAAGTTGATACAGCCGCGCCTGATTTCGAACTGCCCGACCGCTTTGGAAACGCCGTCCGTTTATCCGACCTGGCCGGTTCCGTTGTGGTTGTCAATTTCTGGGCGAGTTGGTGCCAACCTTGCCGCGAGGAAATGCCCGTATTGCAGGCAATTTCAGAAAAATATGCCGATCAAGGATTGGCCGTGTTGGGTGTTAACACCACATACACCGACTCGCTCGACGAAGCGCTGGCCTTCGTTGACGAACTCAAGCTGACTTTCCCGATCCTTTTCGATGAAACTGGGGAGGTTGGTGAAGAAATGTATAGAGTATACGGGTTGCCTACCAGCTACTGGATCGATCGCGAAGGGATTATCCGTTCTGTTCAGCTTGGCGCAATGACTGAAGACCAGATGCTGGAGATCCTTACTCCATTGCTGGAGCCTTGAGCAGTCATTGAATGGTGCGGGAAACAGGCATAATTGCCTATTTAAAGATGGTGTTTCTGCCCTTCAATGCCAGAAATGGAAGCGGTACACTCAAACAACAGCCCAAAAAGGTTAAGGAGATTATCCTTGGCGCGAACTAAAACTAAATTTAAGCCAAAGAAAGTTAAAAAAAGTTTCCCAATCTGGCTGATTGTCACCGGCATCGGTTTGGTCCTGGTAGCTATCTGGGCGCTTTTGAGCAGCGGCGGGCCAGATAAAGCCACTATCGAAGTGACCGGAGCACCGAAGCTCAAAGTGGAACAAGATGTCTATGATTACGGTGATCTCAAGTTGGGTGGGGCGTCGGTCCGTACGGTTGTCAGGGTGACCAATGTAGGCGACCAACCCTTGCGTTTCAAGGAAGCGCCCTACATTGAAGTCCTGGAAGGATGTTGACCGCCGAATCCTGCCATCGGTTCGATGGCTCTCAAACCCGGCGAAAGCACGACCATTTCCATGGAATTCGTTATGCACGATCAGATGGGCGGCATGCACAACTTCAGTCTCCATCTCGTCACCAACGACTCAACTGAACCTGACAAAATCGTAACAATTCTCTCCAATTGGGTTGAATAACCCGCCAACGAGCGCATATGGTCTGCAACCTATATGCGCTCGTTTATATTTTTCAAGATAATAGCGATCACTGATGACCCTCCCTGAAAACACGCCATTACCCCAAACCGAAGAAAACAGCCCTCAACCAACACAGGTGTTGCCCCTGCGCCGCAGCCGGCAGGCTATTCGCCGGTCTGCCAAGCCGTGGTGGCTGCTTATCAGCATCCTGACGTATGTATTCGGGTTAGCCAGTGGATACGGCCTCTGGGGCGCTCAAAAAACCGCCGAAAAAGCTGGCCTGACCGGATCGAACGAGTATGCAACTTTACTCGAGCAAATCAATCCCAAAGCCGGATACACCCTGCCAGTAGATTTCGGCAACCTTGGGACTCAACTGGTCGAAGCCGGGGTTATTAATCGGGACCTGTTTATCCAGGTTTATCAAAAAGCCGGGCAGCCGTTGACCGACGAGCAATTGGCCATTTTGGATGGTACCTTTACCGGTCAAATGGCGATGAACGGCGCCAACGCCTATTTCCTGCTCAATTTCCTGTGGGCCACCGGGCTTGCCAGCCAAAATCCAATTCTGGATTCTGGGCCTATTCAAAAAAGCGGCCAAAATGGAATAGAGGGATTCGCCTCTACGGGTGGTTGGACGCTCGCCACCCGTCCTATCCGTGAGATTTTTTCACAGTCGAAACTGTTCGCGTTGACCGCCGATCAGCAAAAACGGCTCGAGGAAGCGGCGGCTATGGTTTACCGCCCCTGCTGCGACAACCCGACTAACTTCCCGGATTGCAATCACGGCATGGCCATGCTGGGGTTGCTTGAGTTGCTGGCATCGCAGGATGCCAGCCTGGAAGAAATGCTGGAAGCAGCCAAATATGTCAACGCCTTCTGGTATCCTCAGCAGACCCTCGAACAGGCAGTCTATTTTCAAAATACCGAAGGATTGGCATATCAGGATGTGGACGCAGGCCTGCTTCTTGGGCGGCGATATTCTTCCGGATCTGGCTTTAAACAACTGCATCAATTCCTGGAAGGAAACGGTTTGCTCCCGCAAGCTCCCAGCAGCGGCGGCAGCTGCGGCGTATAGAGCTGCGCACCATTCGCATTGGATAAAGCAGAGGAGCCAGCTCTTCTGCTTTTTGGTTCGACTACATCTTTCAAATTAACCATTAAGCATAATTGCTCAATCTTAACCAATGGTTTTGGCGCTCGTGCTATCCGAACCGGGTCGATATACTTGACATTGACAACTGTATGCCTGTTGTCTATCCCCGCCATGAATGAAAAAAAGATGTCGATCTTATCCAGCAAATGGGTCTCATTAATATTGATGGTGCTTGGCGCCGTGATTTTAATAACATTATTTGTTTTTTTTATTTTTGGTTTTCCCAACCCCAAATCGGTTGATCGGCTTTTACCGGAACAAATCGCCGGTTACCAGTTATCGAAACAAATTACCGGCAGTGAAGCCGTCGATGAATTTGCGCAGTTGCATGGTAAACATTTGGCGGTCACGTCCGGAGCCAAAGGCACCTACGGCGAATGGAATGCCATTACCCTATGGGTGGCCTCAGCCGATACAACCGAGAGAGCCAACGCCCTGCTGGTTGACATGGAACTAAAAATTTCTGAAGGGCGCTCGCCCTTCACATTTAAAGACCCCATTCAAGATGGAAACCGGATGATTTACAGTCTGAATGGAATGGGACAAAGTCATTATTTCTTCCAATCCGGAAAGAATCTGGTCTGGCTATCCGTCAATCCTAATATCGCCGACCAATCGTTAAAGCAAGTCCTTGAATTTTACCCATAGACCTATAAACCAAAAGTGAGGAGTGATATGACAGAAATCAATCCGGAGCCGGTGGATCAAACTACGCCTGTTGAACCAACACCCAACCGTATATGGTCAACCACCGGCCGGCTGGTGGTGGTTTTTTTAGTTGTCGGGTTGATCGCCCTGCTGGCCTGGGGATTAGTCCAGGCTGAAAAGACCCCGTTGGAAGAAGGTATGGCCCCCGATTTCACCCTGACCAGTTTCGACGGCCGCACATACACGCTTTCCGACCTGCGCGGAAGTGTCGTGATCATTAATTTTTGGGCTTCCTGGTGCCCGCCCTGTCGCGAAGAAGCGGCCTATTTGGAACGTACCTGGCGGAAATACAAGGACAAGGGCGTCATTTTTATCGGGGTTGATTATGCGGATGCAGAGAAGCCTGCGCTGGCGTATATCGATGAATTTGATATCACCTATTTCAATGGCCCCGACCTCGGCACGCGCATCTCGCAGAGTTACAACATCAAAGGCGTTCCAGAAACCTATTATGTCGCCAAAGACGGGACATTGCGCGGAAATCACATCGGGCCGTTATTCGAACCTGAATTAGACAACCGCATCGACGAATTATTGAGCGAGCCTTACACCAAATAAATTTTCCTAGGAGTTGGAATGATCCCGGATATTGGATTAATTGCCTTAATCATCGCCTTCGGCCTGTCAGTCTATGCCACCTTGCTTTCGGTTAATGGCGGAATGTCTAAACGCCCGGACTGGGTAGCCAGCGCCCGCAATGCGGTCGTGGCAGTCTTTGCCTTGCTGACCATTTCAGTCCTCTCGGTTGTCTATTCGCTCAATGCGCTGGACTTCTCGCAGGCTTATGTGGCTGATGTCTCCAGCCGAGCCATGTCACCGTTCTTACGCATTACGGCTTTGTGGGGCGGGCAGCAAGGGTCGGTGCTTTTTTGGGCCTGGTTGATGGCAGGTTTTGTGGCCGTGGTTGTGATTCGTAAATGGGACGCTGACCGCGAACTTATGCCGTATGTCATGTTCGTCGCCATGCTGACCACCACCTTTTTTGTGGGCGTTGTGGTGTTTATCACCAATCCGTTTACAAAAATGTGGCTGGTACCTGGCGCACAAGATCTGGTAATTGCCATTTTCCAACCACTTAACGGTCAGCAGTATATCCCCGCCGATGGTTCAGGGCTTAACCCGCTCCTGCGCCATTTCGGTATGATCGGTCACCCGCCCACTACCTACCTCGGTTTTACTGGTTTTGTCATTCCGTTTTCATTCGCTATTGCAGCATTGATGAAAAACGACACCGCGAGCGACCAGTGGATCCGAACAGTTCGCCGCTGGTCACTGGTGGCATGGATTTTCTTATCCATCGGGTTGATTTTAGGCGGCCGCTGGGCTTATGACGTTCTTGGCTGGGGCGGCTTCTGGGGTTGGGATCCGGTCGAAAATGCCATGTTGATGCCGTGGTTGACCGGCACTGCTTTCCTGCATTCGGTGATGATGACCGAAAAGCGCGGGATGCTCAAAAAATGGAATATCTTGCTGATCATCCTAACCTATTCGTTATCTTTATTTGGCACCTTCATTACCCGCACGGGCGTCATCGGATCGGTGCACGCCTTTTCAAAAACCGCGCTTGGACCGGCTTTCCTGATCTTTATCAGCATCACTTTCCTGGGCGCTATGACCTTACTGATGATGCGCTGGAGTTCGCTCAAAGCAGAACATGAGCTGGAAAGCCTGTTCTCCCGCGAAGCGGCTTTTGTACTACAAAATATGCTCTTTCTCGCCATCACCATAGCGGTATTGTGGGGCACGGTCTTCCCCTTGATCACCGAGTTATTCACCAACACAAAAATTACAGTCGGACCACCTTATTTCAAAAAGGTAACTGGGCCGATGTTCCTGGCATTGATAACCCTGATGGGCATTACACCGATGTTGGCCTGGCGCAAGCAAACGCTCAATAAACTGCTTTCCAGGTTAGCGGTGCCCCTTGCTGGTGCATTGATTACTGCCATTGCCTGGGCTTTGCTTAATCCAAAGTCGCCTGCAATTTCATTGTTCTCGATCGCTATGGCGGCTTTTGTTACCCTTTCCATCCTGGCTGAATTTTGGCGGGGCACGCGGATCCGCATGTCCACGCGCGGTGAAAATCCCCTCACAGCCCTTCTAAAATTGGTGGTCAACAACCGGCGCAGGTTTGGCGGTTATATCATCCACCTGGGCGTGATCATGATCGCGCTTGGTTTTATTGGCGATGCTTTTTATAAGCTGGAAACTCAAGGCACCCTGTCCGCCGGGGAATCGCTGACAATTGGCCAGTATAGCCTCCGATTCGATGGCTTGGAAGGCTATATGGGCTCAGACGGCCGCGAGATCGTTGAAGCAAGTACCGTATTATTCAAAGATGGCAAACAGGTCAAAGTCCTTAACCCGCGGCGCGACTACTTTGTCGTGCAGCAGCAGCCGGTCAGCATCGCCGGTGTGTATTCCACGCCGGGCGAGGATGTTTATGTACTGTTGGTGGGCTGGGAATCGATCAGCAATCAGAACACAACCTTCAAAATTTACGTGAATCCGCTGATCAACTGGGTCTGGATTGGTGGCTTCGTCCTTGCGCTGGGCGTGCTAATTGGAACCTGGTCGCAGGCCCGCGGGCGCAGCGAGGCCACCTACTCCCTGAAAAATCAACCAGAGGATGTCGCAACGTCTGGTTCAGTTGTTGTGCCGGGCATTGGAGATTAACGAGATGACAAGAAATAGACTCCTGTTACTGGTCTTGTTTGCAGCAATGGCAAGCCTGTTCATCACAGCCAAGGTCTATGCGCAGGACCCTGCACCTACCCCCGCATCTGCCACTGTTCCCAGCGATAATGAAGTCAATCTGGTAGCCAAGAAACTTTACTGCCCGGTCTGTCCCAACACACCACTGGATGTTTGTGAAACCCAGGCCTGTAAAGATTGGCGGGCGCAAATCCGGGATCAACTGGCCAGTGGTTGGACCGAAAAAGAGGTAATGGATTATTTCGTCACGCAATACGGCGAACGGGTGTTGGCTGAACCAGAACGGGGTGGATTTACCTCGCTGGTATGGATGCTTCCGTTATTGATCGTGGCATTAGGACTGGTCTTTGTCGGGCTGGTTTTAAAAAGCTGGCGCGTAAGTCGCCTATCCCGCCCACTGGTCCAAACCGAAACTCAAACCGGAACCGGAATTTCTAAACAAATTCTGGACAAAATAGAAGCCGAAATCCGCAAGGTGGATTAAGAGAACCCCATGAATACTTTTGCCTTAGTCATTGGTTTTGCATTGCTCGTCCTTTCTCTACTCTACGTCGCTTTGCCTTTCCGCACTGCAGCGTCTGCGCAAAAATCGAGCCGGGCTGCTTTAAAGCGGCCAGGCGTATCAAAGCAAGCCCTCGTGGAAAGTCACCAAAAAGCCATATTGGCGCTGCGTGACCTGGATTTTGATTACCGTGCTGGCAAAGTCAGCGACGACGATTATTCCAGCCTGCGCGCAAATTTGATTGCGCAAGCAGCCGCGTCGTATCAGCGTCTTGAGGATATGAGCGACGCCAAACTTGAATCGCTGATTCAGGCTCGGCGGAAACAACGCCCCGCTGGCAACGCTGATGTACCAGCCAATCCAGATCAAACTTCAGAATTCAAGTGCAAAAACTGCCAGGCGCCGCTGGTTGAGGGAGCAAACTTCTGTATGAAATGTGGAACGATGGTCACAAAAGAATTTTGCCCGCATTGTGGAAAACCCGTTGGAGCTGGTGACAGTTTTTGCCCAGCCTGCGGGTTGGTTCTTGAGTCTTCCCCTCACACAGATAAAAAGTAGGCAGATCATGATTCGCAAACCGATTAAATTCATAGCCTTTTTATTGCTCGGCATGGTTTTTGCATTTCAACCCGCACGCGTGCAGGCTCAAAATGAAACGCCCGGCGCGAATATTCCAACGCAAACACCGGCCCCGCTCCCGCAAGGCAGCATAACTGGAAAAATCATAAACCAAAATGATTCTTCCAAAGATGTCGGCGAACTGGAGGTAATGCTGCACATCCTGGATCAGAATCAAAATGAACTGGGCATGCTTCACGGCCAATCGACAGCCGATGGCAATTTCACCATCACTGAAGTGCCATTCCAGGTCGGTTTGGGCTACACGGCTGCGGTCGTTTTTGAAGAAACCACCTACTATTCACCGATGATCTGGGCGGAAGAAGGAATCACCGAAGCTAATTTGGAAGTGCCGGTTTATGAAACCACCCCGGACCTGGCGGCTGTGCGTATCGAGCAGATGCATGTGCTGTTTGATTTTGCCCAGGACGGTATGGAGGTGAAGGAACTCTTCGCACTCTCCAATTTAGGCGAACGCACAGTGCGGGCCGGGCAGAACATTCCGGGCAATAGCGAAGTAAAAGCTTCTGTGCTCTTCCCCCTGCCGGAAAATGCCGATTTTATCAATTTTGAGCCGCAGGACAATACCCGTTTCATCAAATACGCCGGCGGCTTTGCGGACCTGGCGTCGATTCAACCCGGTGAGATGGTCAATATGCTGGTCGCCGGATTTCTGCTTCCTTACGCCGATCCACAAACCTTTACTTTCCAGACTACTTTACCGGTGCAGAGCGTTAATTTTGTCCTACCACACACCTCTGGTATGACCATATCCGCAGAAGGGTTGGGCGAACCTGAAAAAGTTGAAGGCCAGGACGGCCAGATATACGATTTATACCCGCTGGAAAACATCCCGGCAGGCACGAGCCTGGTGCTGACCTTCACCGGTGAACCGAATATCCCGACCAACGGAACCGTCGTACAGACTGAAGCCTCCTCCGGCCCGGACAAACTGCCCATTACCATTGGGCTGGGAATTCTCGGTGTCGCCTTGGCCGCCGGTGGAGTTTATGGATGGGTTCGTTCGACCAAACGCTCGGTTGACGGGGTGGATGAGGAAGAGGAAGTTGGCGAAAGTTCTGAGGAGGAAGATGCGCCTAGCTTTGATGCCCTCCTGGCGCAAATTGCCCGGCTCGATGAGCAGTACGAGCAAGGTGGGTTGGACGAAAAGGAATACCGCTCCAGGCGTGAATCCCTGATGGCTCAGGCAAAAACAGCCCTGACCGAAAACCCAGAATCATAGACTACCGCCGACCACTTTTGTAAATGTGGGTATATAATTTGGCAATGGAAACACGCGGAGGGATAAAAATAATGACGTACAGATATACCTGAGCCTTTTGCCAGGAAGGCGGCTTCGTCTTCCATAAAGAACCAGCAAACGTGGGTTCGTAGGCTGTAGATATATCTTTTTCAGATAGATCCTCCTGCCGACCGTCAGCATTTGCTGGCGGTCGCATATTTTTAAATTTTGAGATTTGGAGGATCTACCGCATGTCCATTAAATTCCTGTTCAACAAAGATTTTCTAAACAACAAATGGATCGTTATCAGCCTGATTTTGGCTGGATGGGTGCTCGCAGCCTGCGCGCCGCAGTCTCCCGCGCAGACCCAGCCAGCCGCTGCACCGGCAGCTGAAGATGTGAGGCCATTCGTTATTTCTGCCATCCCGGATCAAGATCCCGAGAAGCTGAACCGGTTGTACGGCTCAATCGCAACTTATTTAAGCGAAAAATTAGGCGTACCGGTTGAATATAAACCCGTTACCGATTACACCGCTTCCGTCACTGCCTTAAAGGTTGGGGATTTGGATATGGTCTGGTTTGGCGGTTTGACTGGCGTGCAGGCGCGCCTGCAAGCGCCCGGTGCGCAGGCTATCTTACAGCGCGATATCGACGCGGAATTTCACAGCGTGTTCATTGCCAATGTCAACAGCGGTTTGACGCCCTTTGAAGATGTCAGCGGGCTGGCGCAGTTAAAAGGACGTACATTCACCTTCGGCTCCGAATCTTCCACCTCAGGTCGGTTGATGCCGCAATACTTTTTGAAGGAAGCGGGAGTCGGTTTGGAGGACTTTCAGGGCGAAGCCGGTTTTTCTGGATCGCACGATAAAACCATTCAACTGGTCGAGGCCGGTACTTACCAGGCAGGCGTTCTCAATGAACAGGTTTGGAAAACCCGCACGCAAAATAATGAAGTTGACCTGACCAGCGTTATCGTCTTATGGACCACCCCGGCTTATTACGACTATCACTGGGTCATCCGTGGGGATGTAGCCGCACACTATGGGGATGATTTTATGCCTAGGCTTAAAGAGGCTTTTCTAACTTTGGATGCCGGCGATCCACAGCAAAAAGAAATATTGGATCTTTTTGGCGCCGGCAAATTCATCGAAACGCAGGACAGTAATTACGCCAAGATTGAAGAAATCGCACGTGAACTGGGAAAAATTCGCTAGGCAATGATCACAATTAAAGAAAAACTTCCCAGAGATTCAAGTGCGCCTAACCCTGCCGTTTTTCGGCTGCGCGATGTATCCTGCCATTTCGAGTCCGTTGAGGCGATTACCGGCCTGAACCTTGAAATTGGCCGGGGTGAAAAAGTCGCCCTGGTCGGGCCGAGCGGAGCTGGAAAAAGCACTCTGATCCTCCTGTTGAACGGCTCCCTGGCGCCAACCCAGGGGGATGTTGAGGTTTTTGGCCAGTCGCTGGTGCGTATTTCTGCGCGCCAGCGGCGTCCCTTCCAGCGCCAAATTGGCACGTTGTACCAGCAATTTCACCTGGTCAACAATCTTGCTGTCATACACAACATCAATGCCGGACGGTTGGGCAGCTGGCCGTTGTTAAAGTCATTGGCATCTCTGATCTGGCCACTGGAAACCCAAATTGCCGCTGAAACCCTGGCGCAGGTGGGCATACCTGAAAAGCTGTATGAGCGGACGGCGACTCTTTCGGGAGGACAACAGCAGCGGGTGGCAATCGCCAGAGTTCTGGTACAAAACCCGGATGTAATCCTGGCAGATGAACCGATTGCCAGCATAGACCCCGAGCGCAGCCGCGAGGTGATGAACCTGCTGCGCGACCTGAGCGGTCAGGGAAAAACGCTGATCGTCAGCCTGCATGCAATCGAATATGCTTTTAGCCATTTCGACCGCATTATCGGGCTGCGCGCCGGCAGGCTGCTATTTGATCTTATCCCGAGTGAAGTTACGCCGGCCATGATCCAGACGCTCTACAAGCTGACATGAGAAACGCTGCGCTTTCGGCTAGACGACCTGCATTTCGGCTAAGGATGCCGCCCCGCCAACTGATCTGGGTGGGTGTGGCGGCCAGCGTGATTTGGGCTGCCGCTCAGGCCAATCTTTTCAGCGGAGCGTTGATCAACCCGGGCGGCTGGAGTTTGGTAATGCGGCTGGTCGACGGCCTGTTGCACCCGAATTTTTCACCCGCCTTCCTGCGGCTAACATTGGACTCAACGCTCATCACACTTTCCTACGCGGTGCTCGGAACCTTTTTCAGCCTGGCGATCGGGATGGTGGGTGGAATACTGTCTTCCGAAGTGTGGTGGCAGGCGCATGGGTTTTCTCAAGAGACGGCGCGACCGGGATCAATCGCTCTCCGGTTTTATCGCCGCAGCCCATGGCTGGCTGCCCGTACGTTGCTGGCTGTTCCGCGCTCCTTGCACGAGATCGTCTGGGGTCTGATTTTCGTCAACATTTTTGGTCTGGTTCCGCTGACAGCTATCTTTGCGATTGCGGTTCCTTTTGGCGCGATCTGTGCGAAGGTTTTTTCAGAGATATTAGATGAGCAACCGCGTCAGCCATTTCTGGCAATGTTGAATGCTGGCGCACCCCCATTGCAGGCTTTTTTCTACGCACTTTTTCCTTCAGCGCTCCCTAACCTGATTTCCTACTCTTTTTATCGTTTCGAGTGCTCCATTCGCTCTGCCACGGTTTTGGGGATCATTGGGGCCGGCGGGCTGGGTTACCAGATTCTGCTGAGCCTTCAGAGTTTGCGTTACCAGGAATTCCTCCCCATGCTCATTGCGCTCCTGCTCCTTTCCGGATTGACCGATGTTTGGAGCTCACGGTTGCGGCAAGCTCTGGGCGGATCAACCCGCATCGAAATTCAAACGGGAATAAACCACACTGCCAGCAATTCGAGCATCGGCTCGACCCGATCCGCAGCTTTTCTCAAAGGGTCGCTGATCTCGATTTTACTGCTGACAATATTCGCCCTGGTTTATCTGAAACCTGATTTTTCCAGCATACTGGCGCCCCGTACCACACAACTGCTCGAAGGCATTTTGCGCGATTCATTTCCCCCACGAATGCCGGATGGCGGGCTGCTATATTTATTGCGTCTTTCTGGCCAGACTCTGGCCATTTCCATCCTCGCCATGGCAGCCGTTGGGCCACTGGCGATGGCAGCCGCCTTCGTAGGTTCAGGCCGGTTGCGGAACCTAGGACAGATTACTGCTACCCGTCAATCCGGTCTCAGTCCTGCAGCCATCTCATCTTACCTGGTACGCATGTTTTTCCTCATCGCGCGGGCTGTGCCAACGCCGATCTGGGTATTGGTGATCTTGTTTGTTGTTTTCCCGGGCATTTTGCCCGGCGCGGTTGCCCTGGCGCTGCATAACTGGGGAATTACAGGGCGGCTGATGGTTGAAACGGTTGATAACATGGACGAACGACCGCTTGTTGCGCTGCAATCGCTTGGCGCCAGCCCTGGTCAAATTTTTATGTACGGCGCCTTGCCTGATGTTTTCCCTGGATTTATTTCCTACATTTTCTATCGCTGGGAAAATTGTATACGAGAAACCGTAGTGATCGGAATTGTCGGAGCTGGAGGTCTGGGCCGTTTACTTTCCGAACAATTGAGTAATTTCGATTACCCAGCGATAACGTCAACCTTGATCGCATTGATTCTTCTGACCATCCTGGTGGATTTATTATCTTCGGCCGTCCGGCGCCAATACCGGTCATGAAATCTGGCAAACCATCCTGCTCGGTTGGGGGTAGTCTGGCCAGGCGTTTTGGAAGCTTCCAGGTACAGCAGGCCATTGTGCCTATACCAGGTTAGGTAATCTTACGGGTCAATGTCCACCCGAACCCGGTTATGATCAAATGGTTAGACCATCTCCTACACCAATATAATTTTCCATGGCTGAACTAAATCCAACTCTTCCTAAAACTCAAATTTCGAAACGCTGGTCCACCTTTTTCCATGCCTGTTTGTTCGTGGCAGGGTTTTCGCTGGTGTTTATCGTCGGCTGGGGTGGAGCTGCCACCTTGTTTGGTCAGGTCTTTGCGGCGATCAAAATCACCCTCGCAAGAGTCGGCGGGGTGGTTATCATCCTTTTTGGGCTATCCAACCTTGGCTTATTCCGGATGCCGTGGATGTTCTACTCCGACACCCGCCCCAGTATGCCCGGCGCTGGAAAAAGCGGCGGTTGGGCATCCTCAGCCTTGATGGGGGTGGTTTTTGCGGCAGGTTGGACGCCCTGCATCGGGACCACACTGGGAGCCATTTTGACGCTCGGTTTCAGCCAGGAGGGTGCCGGTCAGGCGATGCTGTTGACCAGCGGCTATGCACTGGGCATGGGAATTCCGTTCCTGCTGCTTGGCGTGGGCCTGGATCGAGCCGTCGAATTTATCGGACGTTTCCGGCGTTATGCTCGCGTCTTTCAAATCGTCAATGGCGTGTTTTTAATTGCACTCGGGCTGCTTTTACTCTTTGGAAAAATGACTTTGATCTCCATATGGGCGCAGAAAAACGGCTGGTACTTTGACCTGCCATTAGGCGGCGCAGTGACACCCTCGTACATTTTTGCTGTTGCCGCGGGCCTGATTTCTTTCTTCTCGCCTTGCGTACTGCCTCTGGTTCCCGCCTATCTTGGTTATTTGAGCGGGCGGGTTAACAAGCGAGCATAAAACAATTTCATCCTAGCTAAATTCGGCCGAAGGATTCATTTGGATAGCAGGAAACCCACCTGATCGTCCAGGCGATTTCTATACAACTAAAAGATGTCGCCTTTAAAGCGGAACCAGAGCCACCCCAGGAAATAGCCCAGGACTCCTCCAAGTACTCCCGAAACCCAATGATAGGGGTGCGGCTGCGCCCCTAATATGATCTTTCCAAGGACAAGATAGCCGACAATTGCCCCGGCCACCGCCATGAAATACACCACAATAGGCGTTTCTTTCTTTTCTTTGGCAGCAACAACGGCTTTACTCCTGGTTTTGGCTGTCATATCAATTATTCCTCGAATTCCAAGTATTTTGAACGAATTAAACTACTTCTTAAAGATGTGGGCTGGCTATTTGTGCAGGTACCGTTTTAATGCCTGTGTGCCGCAAATACCCCAGCAAATAGCCATCATTACAAAAAATGCTGCCAGCGCGATAGCTGCTGCACTGCGCAAGCCAAAAAGTGGAATTGCAACGAAACCAATAATGGGGAGCGAGCATAACCAGATCGTCAGAGCGAGCGCCATATCGCCAATGTCAATCTGGAGTTTTTTGAGCATCGCTACCTCCAATCGAATTCGCCTCCAACGAAGAGTTTCTATCCAATCTTATCAAGTTCAAACGACTGGGGGTAAGCGCATTTATGCGGGGTATAGAGCAAGCATTTTTCACTATAGGATACAGCAAAAAGCGGCGCCCATTTCTCACCATCGTTTACAGGCATAATTACCTTTTCTATAACCAGTAATTTGGCGGTATATGGGGTCATTAATTTATGATATACTTCGCACAAGGATTGAATCCGGTTAAAAAGCATAAAATCAGGCAATTTCAATGGTTTTCAATCTTAGTCAGTAGATCGAACATTTGAAATTGAATTAGAGGTATCTCATGGACCATTGCATCTGTCATAGGCGGGAACTGTAACTACCGCCTCGCATAAAACACAACCGACTTTATTCTGAACGGCCAACTGCCACAGGCGGCAGACAGTCACCCCGCAAGAAACACTCTCGTGTTAGGGCGTTCCTGTTTGACGCTTTTATGTTTAAGTTGGCCGTTTGTTTTATTTGCAAGACCATTATTAAGGATTAATCAAATGGTAACCAAACAATTAACTCGTAAACCATTGGTTTCCGAAGAGCCGCCACTTTATTATCAGAATATTCTGGAGACGATTGGCCAGACTCCTCTAGTAAAGCTTAATCGGGTTGTCTTCGATGCAGTAGCCGCCCATGTCCTCGCCAAAGTGGAGTATTTCAATCCAGGCGGTTCGAGCAAAGACCGCATCGGACTCTCCATCATCGAAAATGCCGAGCGGGATGGCCGGATAAAACCAGGCGGAACAATCGTCGAAGCCACTTCTGGAAATACCGGGGCTGGACTGGCGTTGGTGGCTGCCGTAAAAGGCTATAAAACCGTCTTCGTGATGCCCGATAAAATGAGTGAGGAAAAGGTGCGCTTATTGCGCGCCTTTGGAGCTCGGGTCATTATTACCCCTACCGCTGTCGCTCCGGATGATCCACGCAGCTATTACAGCGTAGCCGCCAGAATTGTCAACGAAACGCCAAACAGCCTCCTCGCCAACCAGTATCATAATCCTGCCAACCCAGAAGCCCATTATCAATCCACAGGCCCCGAGCTATGGCGCCAGACCGCGGGCAAAATCGATGTCCTCGTCGCTGGCATGGGCACTGGTGGAACCATCACCGGAACTGCGCGCTACTTGAAAGAACAAAATCCCCAATTGAAAGTGGTCGGGGTGGATATCCAGGGCTCGCTGCTCTATGAAACCTGGAAGCTAGGCCGCATACCGGATGACCCGCATCCAAAGACCTATAAAATCGAAGGGATTGGGGAAGATTTTCTCCCCAGCACGCTGGATATGTCGCTCATCGATGAGGTGGTGCAGGTCGATGACCGTGAATCATTCCTCATGGCGCGCCGCCTGGTACGGGAAGAAGGCATTTTCGCTGGCGGATCCTCCGGTTCAGCGGTTGCCGGGCTGCTAAAATCGAATATTGTGCGCGGTTTAAAGCCGGATCAAATTGCCGTCGTCATCCTCCCCGATACAGGCAACCGTTACCTTTCAAAATTATTCGATGACAACTGGATGCGTGAGAACGGTTATCTGCCCGCCAGCCGGTCAGAAGATACTGTAGCCGCCCTGATCGATTTCCGTAGCAAAGGTCCGGTGATCACAGCCACCTCCGATGAACGCATCACTGCTGTGGTGGAGAAAATGAAGACCTACGAGATCTCACAACTGCCGGTGGTTGACGACACAGGCAGGTTGATTGGCATTGTGAGCGAAGTGGATTTATTGGATCACCTGCTGCATGCCGGGCATATCCACGATCCGGAAGAAACCATTTCAGGAATCATCAACCCCAGCGTTGTGACCGTCGAGCCAGGCTCCAGCATCGAGCTGTTGTTATCCGTTTTTGACCGTGGCAAAGTAGCCGTAATCGTAGCAGACGGTCGGCCGGTCAACGTCCTGACAAAAATCGATCTGATCGATTACATGACTGAAAAAACGACCCGATAACGGCAATCGGAACAATTAAATAATCGGCACCCACAACATCTGGCATGTGGGTGTCGGTTTTTTATAGATATTTCTGGCTAAAGAATGGGGTTAAGCCTTCAATGCCTGCTCAAGGTCGTCGAGCAGGTCGTCCACATGCTCGATACCGACTGATAATCGCACCAACCCGCCCGGAACTTCGAGGGGACTGCCGGAGACGGAGGCATGCGTCATGGCAGCCGGAACTTCGATCAAGGATTCGACGCCGCCCAGACTTTCGGCCAGGGTAAAGATGCGGGTGGAAGCGACCATGCGATTTGCGACTGCTGCGCCATTTTTTAAGACCAGCGACGCCATCCCGCCAAATAATCGCATCTGCTTTTTCGCAACCTGATGGCCAGGGTGCTCCGGCAGACCCGGATAAATGACCTCCGCTACAGCCGGATGATGGCTCAAATATTCGGCTATGCGCATGGCATTGGCAGAATGCCGCTCCATACGCAAAGCCAGTGTTTTAATGCCGCGCAGGGTCAACCAGACATCCATCGGGCCGGGTACCGCCCCCACCGCGTTTTGCAAAAATTTCAATTTTTCATAAGCGGCAGCATCCTGAGTCACAATCGCGCCGCCGACCACATCGGAATGTCCGCCAAGATATTTAGTGGTCGAGTGCACCACAAAATCAGCCCCCAGCGCCAGGGGCTGCTGTAAATAAGGGGAAGCAAAGGTGCTATCGACCGCCAGCTTAATCTGCGCATTTTTGTTTTTGACCCGCGCGGCTGTCTCAGCAATATCCGAAATTTTAAGCAGCGGATTGGTGGGGGTTTCGATCCAAACCAGCCGGGTTTCAGGGAGCAGCGCAGCCTCCACTTGCTGCGGATTGCTGACATCGACATAGGAAAATTTCAACCCGTAATCAGCCAGGACACGTTCGAAAAGACGGTAGGTGCCGCCATAAACGTCATTAGACGCCACAACATGTTCGCCGGGCTTGACCAGCTTGAGCAGGGTGTCGATGGCAGCCATGCCGGATGCAAAAGCCAATCCATAAGTAGGCTTGTCTGTCCCCTGCCCTTCCAGGGCTGCCAGACAGGCTTCCAACGCAGAGCGGGTTGGATTGATCGTGCGGCTGTAATCGTAGCCTTTGGTTACTCCAACCTGTTCCTGGGCATACGTTGAGGTTTGATAAATAGGAGTGATCACTGCGCCCGTGGCTGGGTCTGGCGCTTGCCCGGCATGGATCGCCAGGGTTTCAAAGCTGTCTTTTTTGGGCATGTCATACCTCAGGTAAATTATGATGGATAGAAAGAGTTCTCCACTGATTTTACCATTACGCCTGCTGGAACAATGCCGGTGCCATTCTTGCAAAAAAAAAGATTGGCGCTGGCGTCAACGCGCTTTTTTGCGCCGCAAGTGATCTCAGGCACAGCAGGCGAAATGCTTCCCTTCGTTCACTTGCAGAGTGCCCCACCCGAAGGGTGCTTTGCGAGTGCGGACAGGAAGCGGAGAACCCGGTGGCTGAGCTTGTCGAAGCCCCCTTTTTGTGTCATCCTGAACCGAAGCGTAGCGTAGGTGAAGGATCTAGATGTGCCGAGCAGATCCTTTGCTCACCATAACCACCCCGCACTCGCAGAGTGTCCCACCCGAAGGGTGCTTTGCGTGTGAGGACAGGGCACGGAGAGCCAGGTGGCTGAGCTTGTCGAAGCCCCGGGGGCCGTGCCAGCCTGCACTCTGCAAATGAGC